>JACCDG010109306.1_pt1 | contig 16108 bp, 18 predicted proteins | sample 7442471 | NCBI WGS metagenome assembly JACCDG01 (sample SAMN15323444, study PRJNA562643) | freshwater metagenome | isolation source: river surface water | place: USA:Blue River Watershed | collected 2017-08-17 | reverse complement strand
GCTCGGCAGCCTTCTCAAACACCTCGTCGCGCTCATCTTCAAGTGCTTCCATGCAAGTGAGTTCTTATATTCGGATGTGCGAATATAAACGATAAAAGATGGAACTGAATCAGGGATTACACGGGGTGGCACAAAGTCACCCCGTGTTGCGTCTTAGTAACGGTAGCTGAGCATCAGCTGGTAGTTGGTCTGGCTGTGTGTGATGGGCTGACCACCCAACTGACCTGCAGCGACAGTCACCTTAGGAGCGTGAGACACGGCAGCATTCACGCTCATGTTCTTGTCGATCTGATAACCGAAACCAGCGGTGTAGTGGTCTTTGACGATCGCAGGGAACAGCGGATGCACCGTTGCGTCAGGCACCGGGTTCGTGGAGTGACTGTATCCAGCACGCAGAACCAACGCATCATTCATTTTATAAGCACCGCCCAATGAAACGACAGTCTGATCCTTCCAGTTCTGCGGCATTGCAAAATTCATAGGACCAGCCATCATGCTCGAACTGAAAGTCATAGAGAACTTCTCCATAGCTGACTTCCAGCCAACGCGCTTGACATCCATGTTCAACTGCAAGGCGGGACTAGCAAGCATCGACGCGCCCAGAGCAAACACAGAAGGCATCTGGAAATCGTGAATCACAATCTGACCGGGAAACGCAACTGCGTTGTTAGTCGTCGGATCAATAAAGCTCATTGAAGCACCGACCGAAGAGGTCTTCATGTCCGCAAGACTTGTCTTCAGTTGGTAGCTTGCTCCAAGAGTCAACACATCGTTTGCCTTGAATGTTGCTCCCAACTTACCAGTAAAACCAGTTCCTTTAGCGGCACCCGTGAAATCACTGGAATTAGAAAAATCTATACGTGCGAAGTTTGGCGCACCGGTAAGCATGTTGTTTGCAATCAGATTACCAACCATGGCATTAATGTCAGCAGGATCACCGCCTGCAGCCGCATACATATTTGCCATATCACTTGTCTGGGCGGCCATCTTCATGTCCATGCCTGCCCATGTGTAATCGATCGAAGCGCCAATAGTCAGCTGCGAGTTGACACGATACGAAAGCGGGAAAATCACTCGACCTACCGACAGCTCAGAGCGAACATTCGATCCAGTGCCCATTGCCAAGGGACTAGTCGAACCATATTCAGTCCCCATACCCCCCTGCCCCATCAAACCTACGCCAAAGGTCATCTGGTCAGTTTTTCGCGTCCAGCCGACGGCCGGCATGATGTAGGAAGTTCCACCGGACTTATCGCCCATTGCAGTGACGTTAGGACCCAACACCCCCAAAGCCACATCAGCACGCGTACCGTTCTCGCCCAATTGCAGGGTAGCCACGTTGTTCATCATGCCAGCGGTACCGTTGTCATAAGCCTGTGCTGCGCCGCCCATGGACAGGGCGATGGGGCCGTAACCTTCCATCAGCATACCGTTAGTGGCCCATGCCTGGCCGGCTGCCAGGGCTGCCACTGCCACTGCGGTGGCGCGAAGAGAGATTTTTTTCATGTGGGTCTCCGAGTTTTCAATACCAGTTGAGGTTTAGATTTCGCCTTTGGAAGCGCGTTCCATCATTTCCCAGATGGTGTCACGCACGGCCTTGGCTTCTTCTTTCAGCGGCGAGGGCAGCTTGCGGCCCATCTTGACCATCATGTCCATGTTGAGGGTGTAGAGCCACAGGCCGTCTTCTTTTTCAACCACGGTGATGCGGCAAGGCAGGTAGGCTGCCATGTGGGGGCTGAAGTCCACCATCTTGCGGGCGGTGGTGGGGGTGCAGAAGGAGTACACCTGCAGGAATTTTTCGGGCTTGCCGGAGCGGGCGGCCAGCTCTTTGGACAGGGGCAGCGTGCCCACGTCTTTCATGTTGCGCTCCACGGCCACGGCACGCAGGATGCTCTCGATATCGTCAGTGGTCACGCCTTTGGCGACTTTGCGCTCCCAGGTGGTGGCCACGGCGATGTCGCCATTGCCTTCAACCCAACGGTCCCACATGCGCATGGCTTCGGAGCCGGCGCCGTTTTCGAGCTTGCCCAAAGTGCTGATCGTGCCGCAGCCCGTCATTGCGGCCACACCGGCCAGCACCAAAACCCATTTCACCAAGCTCTTGCGCATGTTCAACTCCTTACAGCATGCAGTTTGAAAATGGGAAAAGCGAAAAGACTTTTCCCGGTTGATATAAATCATTCCAGAAACAAAAAAAAAGGGTATCGGAAGATACCCTATACAGTACAGTAAGCCGCCCGTCAGTTGCGGGCCAGCCCGAGTTCAGTTCTTGAACTTGTAGTGGTCCCGGTTGAGCACGGCCGCCACAGAGCTGACCTCTTCGGGGAACATACCGAGGTTGAGTTCGGTGTTGCATTGCTCGACCATGCCACGCAGAAGGCCGGAGCTGTTGATGCGGCCCTGGGGCTTGTAGATGGCGCTGCCGTTGCCGCCCACCTTTTTGGCGTGGCAAGTGGTGCAGTTGTGCTCTGCAATCAGTTTTTCGCCCAGCTTGAGGTTGGCTTCCTTGAAGATGGCCGGTTGCGCCTGCGCCCACAAGGTGCTTGTGCAAACCAGGGCGCCAAGCAGGATGTGCGTCGTTTTCATGTGTACTCCTCCGGGTAATTAAAAAGCCGCTTCGAGTTTCCCCGAAAGCGGCTTTTTTGTACAGCGGGCCAGGTTTACTTGGCGCCGGCGTGGATCCAGGTGGCCAGAGCGGTGGCATCTGCATCGCTCAGCTGAGGCTGTGGGGGCATGGGGATCGGGCCGTACTTGCCAGAACCACCGGCCTTGATGCTCTTGGCCAGTTCGGCAACGCTCTTGCCTTTTTTGGCGACTTCCTGGTAGGAGGGGCCCACCAGTTTCTTGTCCACTGCGTGGCAAGCCAGGCAGTTGTTTTTCTGGGCCAGTTCCTTGCTGGCGAAGGCGGGGCCTGCGACCAGGGCGGACAGAGCGATTGCAGCAGTCACGAATTTCATGAGATCTCCTCAGGGTTGGGTAAATATAACCAGTTGCGAATTTAACCGAAGTTTGCGCTGACGCAAGGCCTGCCTGTAACTTCAAGTATCGGGATTATCACCAAGAAAAAAAAGAGCCTCCCTCGCGGGAGGCTCTGTCAAAGGGATATGCGAGTACCAAACGCATTCCCGTACCTCATGGCGCGAATTATATCCATCATTGCTTATATTTGAAAGTTGCAATTAAACAACAATGCAAATACTCAATAGCGCTTGGCCATGTCGTCCATCGACACGGGCTTGATCTTGCTGGCATGGCCGGCGCAACCAAAAGCTTCAAAGCGCAGCTGGCAAACACCTTGCGCTGCCTTGCGGGCGGCAGCCAGCGCTTTGCGCGGGTCGAATTCAGAAGGCTGCTTGGCGAACACTTCACGCATCGCCCCGGTCATCGCCAGGCGAATGTCGGTGTCGATGTTGACCTTGCGCACACCGCGGGCAATGCCACGCACGATTTCTTCCACCGGCACACCGTAGGTTTGCTTGATGTCGCCACCATACTGGCGAATGATTTCCAGCCACTCCTGCGGCACGCTGGAACTGCCGTGCATGACCAGGTGCGTGTTGGGAATGGCCGCGTGGATGGCGGCAATGCGCTCGATGGCCAGAATGTCGCCTGTGGGCGGACGGGTGAATTTGTAAGCGCCATGGCTGGTGCCAATCGCGATGGCCAGCGCATCCACGCCCGTCTGGGCCACAAAGTCTTGGGCTTGCGTGGGGTCGGTCAGCATTTGGTCGTGGCTGAGTTTGCCCACAGCGCCCACGCCATCTTCCTCACCAGCTTCACCCGTTTCCAGGGAGCCCAGGCAACCGAGCTCACCTTCCACCGACACGCCCACCGGGTGCGCCATTTCGCACACACGTTTGGTGACGGCCACGTTGTACTCGTAGCTGGCCGGGGTCTTGGCGTCTTCCATGAGCGAACCATCCATCATCACGCTGGAGAAACCCGAGCGGATGGATTGCTGACACTGCGCAGGCGATGCGCCGTGGTCCTGGTGCAGCACCACTGGAATGTCGGGGTGGGTTTCGATGGCGGCCAGCACCATGTGGCGCAAGTAAGCCTCACCCGCGTATTTGCGGGCACCGGCAGAGGCCTGCAGGATGACGGGGCTGTCCGTGGCCTGAGCGGCCTCCATGATGGCCTGCACCTGTTCCAGGTTGTTGACGTTGAAAGCGGGGACGCCGTAGTTGTGCTCGGCAGCGTGGTCCAGCACTTGACGAAGAGAAACGAGAGCCATGGTCTTGTCCTTGAAAAATAAAAAATCAGGTTTGCGCGATCAGTCTTGTGCTGCGCGCTTGGTCAAAATCTCGAAGGCCGGCAGTGTCTTGCCTTCCAACACTTCCAGGAAAGCGCCACCACCGGTGGAGATGTAGCCCACGTCCTTCTCGATGCCGTACTTGGCAATCGCGGCCAGCGTGTCGCCGCCGCCGGCAATGCTGAAGGCCTCGCTCTCGGCAATCGCTTTGGCAATGACCTTGGTGCCGTTGGCAAACTGGTCAAACTCGAACACGCCCACCGGGCCGTTCCAGACAATGGTGCCTGCAGCCTTGAGTTGCTCTGCCAGCTTGGCCGCCGTCTCGGGGCCAATGTCCAGAATCATGTCGTCGTCTTCCACTTCGGTGGCTTTCTTGACGGTGGCTGCTGCGGTCGGGCTGAATTCCTTGGCGCAGACGACATCGGTGGGGATGGGCACCTCGGCGCCTCGGGCCTTCATGGCCTCGATCACGGCTTTTGCTTCACCCAGCAAGTCGGCTTCGGCCAGGCTCTTGCCAATCTTCAGGCCCGCAGCGAGCATGAAGGTGTTGGCAATCCCGCCGCCCACGATCAGTTGGTCCACGTTGTTGGCCAGGCTCTTGAGGATGGTGAGCTTGGTGGAGACTTTGGAGCCAGCCACGATGGCGGCCAGGGGGCGTTTGGGGTTGGCCAGGGCTTTGCTGATGGCGTCGATCTCGGCAGCCAGCAGCGGGCCAGCGCAGGCAATCGGGGCAAACTGGGCGATGCCGTAGGTGGTGCCTTCGGCGCGGTGGGCGGTGCCAAAAGCGTCGTGCACAAAGATGTCGCACAGGGCGGCCATTTTCTTGGCCAGCTCTTCGTTGTTCTTCTTCTCGCCTTTGTTGACGCGGCAGTTCTCCAGCATCACAACCTGACCGGGTTGAACGGCCACGCCGTCGACCCAATTGGCCACCAGAGGGACTTCACGACCGAGCAGCTCACCCATGCGTTTGGCTACGGGAGCCAGGGAGTCTTCGGGCTTGAACTCGCCTTCGGTGGGGCGGCCCAGGTGGGACGTCACCATCACGGCAGCGCCAGCTTTCAAAGCCAACTCGATGGCGGGCACGCTGGCGCGGATGCGGGTGTCTTCGGTGATGTTGCCCGCGTCGTCTTGCGGCACGTTCAGGTCGGCGCGGATGAACACGCGTTGGCCAGCAGCTTTGCCCTGGGCGCAGAGGTCAGAAAAACGGATCACATTCATGGGGCTTCTTCCTGATCAAAATTTGGTGCTTATTTTAAGAGCCCACCCCCACCTCGACCTGACACCCAAAGGGTTCGTTACCCGAACAAATGCAAACGACTTACCAACCCAGCCCCAGGTGCAGCGGCAGGTAAACGCCCATGCCGCCCACAATCGTCCACAGCACATTGCGCTTCCAGAAGAACACCCCCGCGCCAACGATGGCCGCATAAATGCGCGCATCTTGCAGTGTGCCGATCAACTGGCCCTGGCTCATGAACACCTCGGGTGCAATCACGGCAGACAACGCCGCAATGGGCGCGTACTGCAGGCCACGTTGCGCCCACGAGGGCAGATGCCAGGGTTTGCTGGACATGAAGAAAAAGCCGCGCGTCACCACGGTCACGACCGTGAGGCCGGCAATCACCAGCAACACCCAGAGTTCATGCTGTGTCATGCGGCGGCTCCTGCACGGGGATGCACCTTCTCGACGGTGAGGGCCAGAATCACGGCCACCGCAATCGCCACCACGATGTTCAGCTTCAAAGGCAAGGCAAACGCGAGCACCGCAGCGACAGCCGCCACACCTGCAGCCATGATGCGCAGACGCGAGCTGGCCAGCGAACACTGGATACCGATCAGGCACAAAATACCGGCAAAGCCCAGCCCCCAATGCGTGGGGATGAAATTGGCCAGGGCAATGCCCGCCAGGCTGGCCGAAATCCAGCTGAGCCAATTGCAAAAGTAATTTCCAGTGAACCACGCTTCCTGTTCAAGCAAGGCCGCGGGCGTCTTGCCCGCATGCTGGTACTGACGCACAAACAGCACGTAGGTGATGTCTCCTGTCAGGTAACCGTGCCACATGCGCTTGGCCCAAGGCAGGTGCATCAAATACTCCCGCAAATGCAGGCTGAACACCACAAAGCGCAAGTTCACGCAAAAGGCAGTGGCCAGAATCACCCAGATGGGTGCGCCCGCCACGATCAGTGGCGTGGCCGCCAGCTGCGCACTGCCAGCAAAGACAAAGATGGTCATGGCCACGGCCTCGAACACGCTCAGACCGGACTTGACCATAGCCACGCCCGTCATCATGCCCCAGGCCGCAATCCCCGGCGCCTGCGGCAAGAGGGCGCGCAGGCCATCCATGAACGCCGGGTGCTGGCGCAAACGCGCTTGCCAGAACATCAGGCGCCTTTCAGGCTTTGGCCGACTTGCAAGGGACAGCCGTGCAAAAAGTCAGCCGCGCTCAAACGCTTGCCGCCGGGGCGCTGCAGCTGCGTCAGGCACAGCTGCCCTTGCCCGCACGCCACCCGTACACCACCGTCATCAGCCTGCACCACGGTCCCCGGTGCAGCCACCTGCGACAGCGGCTCTGCCGTAGCTGCCCACAGCTTAAGGACCTCGGTTGCGCCGTTGTGCAACAGGGGCACCGTCATGCCGGGGAATGGGTCAAAGGCACGAATGCGGCGCGCCAGCACTTGCGCGTCCAGCGCCCAGTCCAGCGCCGCCTCGCTCTTTTCGATTTTGTACGCGTAAGTGATGCCTTCTGCAGGCTGCGGCGTACGCACCAGCGCATCGGGCTGCGCCAGCGCCTGCACAATGGATTGCCCACCCAGACTCGCCAACTGGTCATGCAGCGTGGCAGTGGTGGCGTTCGCGCTGATGGGCAACTTGCGCGTCAACAACATATCGCCCGTGTCCAGCCCGGCATCCATTTGCATGATGGTGATGCCCGTCTCTGCATCACCCGCCTCAATGGCACGATGAATCGGCGCCGCACCCCGCCAGCGCGGCAGGAGTGAAGCGTGAATGTTCAGACAACCCCTTGGCGGCAAATCCAATACCCACTGGGGCAGGATCAAGCCATAAGCGGCCACCACCATGCATTGAGCATTCGCAGCCAGCAAGGCCTCGCGGGCTGCTGCAGCTTCTTCGGGGTATTTGCCGTCCAGACGCAGGCTGCGTGGCTGCTGCACCGGCACGCCATGCTCCAGCGCCCACTGCTTGACCGGCGAAGCCTGCAACTTCATGCCACGCCCGGCGGGTCGATCAGGCTGCGTCAGCACCAGCACGATGTTGTGGCCAGCGGCATGCAGCGCCACCATGGCCTCGCGGGCGAATTCGGGGGTTCCCGCAAAAACGATGTTCAAGCGCGCTCCTGCGTTCAGCGCTGATCGTCGCGCAAGGACTTGGCCAGCTTGGTCTTGATGCGCCCCAGTTTGAGCGGCGAAAGGTATTCCACAAACACCTTGCCCATCAAGTGGTCCATCTCGTGCTGAATGCAAATCGCCAGCAGGCCTTCGGCCTCGATGGTTTGCAGCTTGCCCTCACGGTCCAGCGCGCTGACCTTCACAGCCGTGGATCGTTCCACACCATCGTAAATGCCGGGCACCGACAAACAACCCTCGTCGCCCTTGACACGCTCTTCACTGGCCCAAAGCAATTCGGGGTTGATCAGCACCAAGGGCTTGTCACGCTCTTCGGAGGTGTCGATCACCACCACGCGCTCGTGTACGTCAATCTGCGTCGCGGCCAGACCAATGCCATTGGCGTGATACATGGTCTCGAACATGTCGTCGAGCAAGGTTTGAATGCGCGCATCCACTGCCTGCACAGGCTTGGCCACAGTATGCAGGCGCGGATCGGGGAAACGAAGAATGGAAAGCAGTGCCATAGGTGTATTTTCGCAGACCTTGAAAACCCTGCTCGTTATCAAGCTTGTCGCCAAGTCGCTTTTCACCCAGAATGAACCGACAGAGCCCATCAGGGCCACCACAGGGAGAGAACATGCTGACCGACCACGACGAACTGGGCGCCTGGCTGCGCCTGCTGCAAACACCGGGCGTTGGCCCTGAAACAGCGCGCAAGCTGCTGGCAGCCTTCGGGCCACCACAGGCCATCTGGGCGCAAAGTCAGCGGGAGTGGGCCCGGGTGGTCAGCGCACGCATCGCCCTGGCCATGGCGCAAGAACCCCAGGAGTTGCAAGCCTTGCTGCAGGAAACCTGGGCATGGCTGGAGGCAGACCCCGAACACCGCGCCATCGTCACCCTGGGTGACAAGGACTACCCCGCCGCACTGCTGCAAACCGAAGACCCGCCCGCCCTGCTCTACGCCATGGGGCAAATTGACCAGCTTGAACGCCTGCAATCGAGCCAGACTCTGGCCATGGTCGGCAGCCGCAACCCCACGCCCCAAGGCAAACTCAATGCACAGGCCTTTGCCCGCAGCCTGTCGCAAGCGGGGTTCAGCATTGTTTCCGGACTGGCGCTGGGCATCGACGGCGCCGCGCACGAAGGCGCACTGGAAGGCGCCAGCCCCGGAGCGCTGGCCACCATCGCCGTCGTCGGCACCGGCCTGGACCGTGTCTACCCACGGTCGCACTTGCCACTGGCTCACCGCATTGCACAGCGAGGGCTGATCCTGTCCGAATACCCCTTGGGCACACCGCCCCGCGCCGAAAACTTTCCACGCCGCAACCGCATCATTTCCGGCCTGAGTCAAGGCACGCTGGTGGTGGAGGCGGCTCTCGAATCCGGTTCACTCATCACCGCTCGTCAGGCGCTCGATCAAGGTCGCGAAGTCTTTGCGATTCCCGGCTCCATCCACTCACCGCAAAGCAAAGGCTGTCACGCACTCATTCGGCAAGGAGCCAAACTGGTGGAGTCTGCGCAAGACATCCTTGAAGAGCTGCACAGCCCCCACCCGCTGGCCCAAATGCCGCTGACGCTGGAGCCAGAAGCACCGACAGAAACCGGCTTGCTGGCACATCTGGGGCACGACCCCATCAACCTCGACACCTTGCAAGCCCGAACGGGGCTGGACACGGCGCACCTGCAAGCCGAGCTTCTCGACCTGGAGCTCGCCGGGCTGGTTGAGCGACTGCCCGGCGGACTCTTCCAAAGGGTTTTTCGCGGTTGAACAAACGCCACAAAAGCAAAAGGCCCCGGTGGGGCCTTTTGTATCTGCTGCGAACAGGTCAAACCACAGCGCCGTGGTTTTCGTCCGAAGGATCGCCCTCTTTCTTGACGGCCTTGACCAGGTCTTCGCGCTTGACGCCCAGCCACATGGCAATGGCTGCAGCCACAAACACCGAAGAGTAGATGCCGAACAAAATGCCGATGGTCAGCGCCATCGCAAAGTAGTGCAGCGTCTCACCGCCAAACAGCAGCATGGACAGCACCATGATCTGTGTGGAGCCGTGGGTGATGATGGTGCGGCTGATGGTGGAGGTGATGGCGTTATCGATGATGCCCACCGTGTCCATCTTGCGATAGCGACGGAAGTTTTCGCGAATACGGTCAAAAATCACCACCGACTCGTTGACCGAATAACCCAGCACCGCCAGCACCGCCGCCAACACCGCCAGTGAAAACTCCCACTGGAAGAAAGCAAAGAAGCCCAGGATGATGATCACGTCGTGCAAGTTGGCGATGATGGCCGAGACCGCAAACTTCCACTCAAAGCGAATGGCCAGGTAAATGACGATGCCGATCACCACAAAAGCCAGCGCCTTGAGGCCATCAGCGGCCAGCTCGTCGCCCACCTGCGGGCCGACAAACTCGGTGCGGCGCAAGGTCACATCGGCGTTTTGCGCCTTCAAGGCCGCCAGCACCTGCTCGCTTTGCTGGCCCGAGGTCACCCCTTTTTGAACCGGCAAGCGCAGCAGCACATCGTTGGCGGAGCCGAAGTTCTGCACCTGCACATCGTTGTAGCCCAGGCCCGAGACCACGTCACGCACCTTGTTCACGTCAGCCGGCTGGCTGTAGCTGACTTCCATCAGTGTGCCGCCAGTAAATTCCACCGACAGGTGCAAGCCGCGCGTGAACAGGAAGAACACCGCAGCCGCAAACGTCACGAAGGAAATCACGTTGAAGATCAACGCGTGCTTCATGAACGGGATGTCTTTTTTGATTTTGAAGAATTCCATCTCGCAGCTCCCGTTTACTCGCTGTCAGCCTTGCGGGCCCCATCGGGGCGCCACACCGTACCAATCGACACGGTCTTGAGCTTTTTCTTGCCGCCGTACCAAAGATTGACCAGCCCGCGCGAGAAGAACACGGCCGAGAACATGCTGGTCAGAATGCCCAGACAGTGCACCACGGCAAAGCCACGCACTGGTCCGGAACCGAAGGCCAGCAAGGCCACACCCGCAATCAGGGTGGTGATGTTGGAGTCAAAAATCGTGGCCCAGGCGCGGTCATAGCCCGAGTGGATGGCCGCCTGCGGGCTGACCCCGCTGCGCAGCTCTTCACGCACACGCTCGTTGATCAGCACGTTCGAGTCAATGGCCATGCCCAAAGCGAGCGCCATCGCGGCCATGCCCGGCAGCGTGAGTGTGGCCTGCAACATGGACAGCACCGCCACCAGCAACAGCAAGTTGACCGCCAGCGCCAGGCTGGAGAACAAACCAAACATCATGTAGTACACGCACATGAAGGCCACAATCACCAGGAAGCCCCAGGTCACGCTGTTGAAGCCCTTGGCAATGTTCTCTGCGCCCAGGCTCGGGCCAATGGTGCGCTCTTCAATGATTTCCATGGGCGCCGCCAGCGAGCCTGCGCGCAGCAGCAGCGCAGTATCGTTGGCTTCCACCGTGGTCATGCGACCAGAGATCTGCACGCGACCACCACCAATTTCGGTACGAATGACCGGGGCCGTCACCACCTCGCCCTTGCCCTTTTCGAACAGGATGATGGCCATGCGCTTGCCCACGCTCTCGCGGGTCACGTCTCGGAAGATGCGGGCGCCCTTGGCGTCCAGCGTCAGGTTGACCACGGGCTCCTGCGTCTGGTTGTCAAAGCCTGGCTGCGCATCGGTCAGGTTGTCCCCGGTGAGCACCACCTGCTTTTTCACAATCAGCGGCTGCGCGTTGCGTTCCAGATAACGCTCCGAGCCAAACGGCACCAGCCCCGCGCCCTGTTCGGCGGCCCGCGCCTCGGCGCTCTCGTCCACCATGCGCACTTCCAGCGTGGCCGTGCGGCCCAGAATGTCCTTGGCCTTGGCGGTATCCTGCACGCCGGGCAGCTGCACCACGATGCGGTCCAGCCCTTGCTGCTGAATCACCGGCTCAGCCACGCCCAACTCGTTGATCCGGTTGTGCAAGGTGGTGATGTTCTGCTTGAGCGCCTGTTCCTGAATCTTGCGGGCAGCCTCAGGCTTGATGGTGGCCACCAGACGGGTTTCACCGCCTTGTGCAGACTCTGTGGCCTGCAGTTCGGGGAAGCGATCGACCAACAGGTTTTTGGTCGCTTCGAGCTGCTGCGCATCGCGCAGACGAACTTCGATGGACTGGCCATCGCGGTTGATACCGCCATGGCGAATGTCTTTTTCGCGCAGCGTGCTGCGCAGGTCACCGGCCAACGATTCGGCGCGCTTGGTCAAAGCCGCCTGCATGTCCACCTGCAGCATGAAGTGCACACCGCCGCGCAAGTCCAGCCCCAGGTACATGGGCGAAGCATGCAGCGCCGACAACCAGGCCGGAGAGCGCGAGACCAGGTTCAGCGCCACGATGTAGGGCGGATCTGCCGGGTCCGGCACCAGCACTTTCTGAATGGCATCCTTGGCCTTGAGCTGCTCGTCGGTATTGGCAAAACGTGCCCGGATGGAGGTGCCCTCCAGGGACAAGGTCTGCGGCGTCAGGCCTGCGGCCTGCAGGGCAGACTCCACCTTGCCAAGTGTGGACGAGTCCACCTTGAGCGTGGCCTTGGCCGTGGACACCTGCACGGCAGGCGCCTCTCCAAAAAAGTTGGGCAGCGTGTAGATGGCCCCCAAGAGCAACGCGATCACGATGATCGCGTGCTTCCATACCGGGTAACGGTTCATAGGTCGATCGCGTGCAAAAAGAGGTCGCTACAAATTACTTGATGGTGCCTTTGGGCAGCACTTGCACCACAGCAGAGCGCTGCAGCTGCACTTCCACGCCAGCAGCCAGTTCCACGCCAATGTAGGCGTCGCCCAGCTTGGAAACCTTGCCCAGCATGCCGCCAGCGGTAACGACTTCGTCGCCCTTGGCCAGCGCTTCGATCATGGCCTTGTGCTCTTTCTGCTTTTTCATTTGCGGGCGGATCATCAGAAAGTACATTGCAACAAGCATGACCAAGAAAAAAGGTCCTTGTGACATTAACACTGACATACCATCGCCACCGGCAGCGGATGCGGTCTGTGCGTAAGCGGAAGAAATGAACATGGGGATCTCCTGAAAACCTGAGGTGTTGTTTTGAGCAGCACAGCACACAAAGCGCCGCACTGCGGACCAATCCACCATTGTATGCGGCGCTAAGATCACACCCTTCATACCCCTTGTGGAGCACGCCTTTGGGCTTTCCCTTACTTGCCGTTTCGGCCCTGATGGGCTCGCTGGTGTCCCTGTCGCTGGGCACCTCGTTTGCCAAAAGCCTGTTTCCCATGGTGGGCGCGGCAGGCACCACCACTTTCCGTCTGGTGTTTGCCACCGCCATTTTGATGCTGCTTTGGCGCCCCTGGCGCCGCAGCTGGCAACGCAGCGACTGGCCCGCACTGGCCGCCTACGGCCTGACCCTGGGCACCATGAACCTGTTGTTCTACAACGCGATCAAGACCATTCCCTTCGGGCTGGCCATTGCGATTGAATTCTCGGGCCCCCTGGCTGTAGCCATCTGGAACTCGCGCCGCTGGCTCGACGGGGTATGGGTGCTGTTGGCCATTTCGGGGCTGGGCCTTCTGTTGCCACTGCCGGGGCTGGACAGCAGCGCGCTGGACCTGACGGGTGTCGCCTTTGCCTTGGCCGCCGGGGGCTGCTGGGCTTTGTACATCGTGTTTGGCCAGCGCGTGTCCAAACGCTTTGGCGCCATGGCCACCCCCATGGGCATGCTGTTTGCCTCTCTGGCGGTGCTGCCTTTTGGCGTGGCCCAGGCGGGCACTGCCCTGCTGGACAGCAGCCTGCTGGCTGCCGGTCTGGGCGTGGCGATTTTGTCCAGCGCTATTCCCTACAGTCTGGAGATGTACGCCCTGCGCCACCTGCCCAAACAAACCTTCAGCATTTTGCTCAGCCTGGAGCCCGCCACCGGCGCTGTGGCCGGCTGGCTGGTGCTGAGCGAGCAGCTGAGCGCGCTGCAACTGCTGGCCATGGGCCTGGTGATGGTCGCTTCCATGGGCAGCGCCTGGAGCAACGCACGTGGCCCGGCCGTGACCGACGCGCCCTGACATCTCGCCCGGTCTGCCCAAAAAACAAAGCGCCCAAGCCTTGCGGCTGGGCGCTTTGTGATGTGCGTCAGTCAGGCGCCCGGCTGGGCACCTGCGTCAAGCTCAGGCCTTGGCTTTGGCCTTGGACATGGCGGACTTGACAGCAGCTTCGGCTTGGCCGGAAGCGGCCTTCAGGCTGGCTTCGGCGCTGTCAGCGGCTTGTTTGGCCACTTTTTTCAGGGTTTCAGCGGCGTTCTGGCTGGCTTCCATGGCGTTCTTGATCATGGCCACGGCAGCTTCGGAACCAGCAGGAGCGTTTTTCAGATTGTTTTCCACCAGGGCTTGCACGGCTTCCTGGCCTTCAACCAGCTTGGCTTCCACAGCCTTGGCCATTTCGGCGCCAGTGCCGGACACGATGTCATACACATGACGGCCGTAGGACACGGACTTCTCGAAAGCGGGCTGCACCAGAGCGGCTTGAGCGGCCATCAGGTCCTGGGGGTTCTTGGCGGTCAGCAGGCCCTGGGCGTTGCTGAAAGACTCGCCCACAGCAGCTTTGCCAGCGGCCAGGTTCAGTTCGACCAGACGCTCGAAGCCGGCGAAAGCGGTTTGGGTCAGGCCAGCAGCAGCTTGCAGGTTGGCTTTGTTGGCAGCGGCGAATTGTTCGGCGTTGAAGTTCATGATGGGTTCCTTGAAGAAGTTTTGTTGCAATGCAGCAATTGTTCCAGCCCCACCCACCCATGGCAAGGGTTTTCCCGCACTTTAGAGTCGGCTCTCCAAAAACGGCCATGCCCGCAAAAGGCCTTGCCACCCCCGCGCACCCCCATTGACTACACTTGGGGCATGGAGTTTTTCAGCCTGTTCATTCTGGTCATTTTGGCCATGCAAACCCTCAACCGCCGCGTCCAGCGCGAGCGCACGTCTCGCCTTGCCGAGCACCTGCAGCCCTACAACATCGAGCAATCGATGGAACAGCTCACCAACGCCTACTTGCGCGCCCTGGGCGAAAACGACCCCGAGCGCCAGCACCAGATCTGGCAACTGCAGGCCCCGGTAGAAGCGCGCCTGGTGGAAGACTTTGTGTCTCTGGCCGCCTCCTTCGCGCGCCTGCCCCCACCGCTGGCACGCACACCCAAGGTGGCCATCCCCTATCTGGAAAAGCTTGTGCCCCAGGCCAGCTTTGACATGCGCCGCGCATTGGCCATCCACGCCGAAGGCATTGGGCGCGCCGTACGCAACAGCGACCAACTTGACGAAAAAGGCCGCGCCTTCCGCATCCTGGCCGAAATGCTGCTCATGCAACACACCTGCCACTGGTTCTGCCGCGGCAAGGCGGTGGCCTCGGCCCGCATGATCGCCCGCCACCAGACCCCCTACGACAAGGCACTGGCTTCGGTCGACCCCATCACCCGCCGCGACTACCTCAAGCTCATCAACGGCCCGGCCGTGGGCGCGCAGGTCTCTTGACGAAAATCAAGCCCCGAAGGCATAAGCTCGGGCACCATGCGGACCGTTATCGCACAGCGATGCATTCATCGACCCCCAACGGAGACCCCATGAAAAAGATCCTCTCACTCGCCCTCGGCCTGCTGCTCAGCAGCTTCGCATTTGGCCAGGCCGCCACGATTGCCGTAGGCACACCCCTGAGCATTTTCGAAAACCAGAAAAACGTCATCATCAAGACCGCCAAAGGCACGGTTGAAATCACCCGCACCATGACGCCTTGCGGCAAAAACGGCGGCACCCTTCAGCCGCTGGTACCCGTGGCTGGCGTGCACCCCGTGGGCGAGATTGAAATCATTGCCGCCTTGGGCGACCGTGACTCGCTGGTGGTGGACATGCGCGACAGCAACGACCGCGTCAAAGGCACCATTCCGGGCTCCATCGGCATCCCCTACACCGAAGTGGCCGCCCGCATGAGCGAGCTGGGCTGCAAGAAAGCCGGCAACGGCTGGGACTGCGCCGGCGCCAAAAAACTCTACGCCTTCTGCAATGGCCCCACCTGCCCGCAAAGCCCCATGGCCATTCGCGCCATCACGCGTGACGGTTTCCCCGCCGACAAGATTTACTACTACCGCGGCGGCATGCTGGACTGGGATGCGCTGGGTCTGACGTCTGTGAAGGACGAGTTCTGACGCTCTAACAGGGTGCAAGCCACCCTCTGTTCAAATAAAAACCCCGGGACGGATCGCCGTACCGGGGTTTTTTACTGGAAGGTCGTTGACGATCAAACGTCAATATTCCCCGCCCGCAGCGCATTGGTCTCAATAAAGTCGCGGCGCGGCTCCACTTCGTCGCCCATGAGCATGGTGAACACGCGGTCGGCTTCGATCGCGTCGTCGATCTGCACGCGCAGCAGGCGGCGCACGTTCGGGTCCATGGTGGTTTCCCACAGCTGCTCGGGGTTCATCTCGCCCAGGCCCTTGTAGCGCTGGCGGGCGGTGGTGCGTTCGGCTTCGCCAATGAGCCACTGCATGGCCTGGCGGAAGTCGGCGACCT
>JACCDG010232192.1_pt1 | contig 16115 bp, 28 predicted proteins | sample 7442471 | NCBI WGS metagenome assembly JACCDG01 (sample SAMN15323444, study PRJNA562643) | freshwater metagenome | isolation source: river surface water | place: USA:Blue River Watershed | collected 2017-08-17 | reverse complement strand
CGGGTCTTCCTTCTTCGGCTCCGCGGGCTTGGACTTCTTCGCCGACCACAGGAACGGGCTGCCGAACAGGTTCGAGAAGCCGGACAACAAGCCGGCCGACTGCTCGAACATCTTGTCCGTCTCGGCGAAGAGCTTCTCCGCCTCGGCCGCCATGCGGTCCGGCTCGGCCCCCTCGGGGCCGCCCTCGGTCTTCGTCTCGGTCTTCTCGGTCGTGGTGGTCCCGTCCTTGGTGACGGACTTGGTGACCGTCACGACCCGGGTGAACTTCCGGTGCATCACTTCAGTTCCTTGATGGTGAGCGCCTGGATGATCTCCCAGGTGCGGGTGGTCACCGACTGGTTGCCGCCCGGGCCGGTCACGACCATCGGCCCGACGATGTAGTCGTCGGCGGCAATGTTCGGACCGACCACGTGGCAGAAGGCGGTCGCCTTCGGGTTGACGGGCAGGCCCTCCAGCTTCCCCTCCTCGTGGACCCAGGCCCAGATGCCGGGGGCGAGCTTGAGCTGCTGGATGTAGCCGCCGACCTCCTTCTGGAGTGGCTCCAGGTCGGCGACCAGGGACTTCTTCTCGACTCGGCCGTCCGGGTGGATGACCGCGACTTCGATGGGCTTCTTCACGCCGGGCTCCTTCACTTCTGGGTGCGGAGGCGCTCGCGTAGCTCCCCCCAGTGGACGTCGTACTCGCCGTACTCGGCGGCCTCCTTGCCGGTAGCGGTCAGGACGTAGGTCGCCTCGAACGGCTTGTCGGCCGCCCCGGTCACCCGGTCGAGGAGCTGGCCCTGGACGAGGGCCGTCAGGAAGCTCCCGTCCTTGGTGCGGCGGCTCATGTCGAGTCGCAGCTTCGTGCCGGCGACGGGTTTGCCTTTGGCCCGGGCAACGGCCCGGAGCACTTTCCAGTCGGAAGCGGTCAGTTGCACCATCATGTCAGTCTGGCTCCCCTTCGGGTGCGAGGACAGCCCGGCGAGAGGCCCGGGCCGTCCACGCCGCCGCGTTACTGGGTGTCGGTCTGGTCCGGCGACCGGCGGTGGGCCGGCCGGCCCGTGTTCTCCACCAGCTTGGCCAACATGCCGCCGATCTGGTCGAGCTTCGTCTCCACGGCCGTCAGACGGGCCTCGGTGGCCGGGTCGGCGTCCTGGAAGAGGCTACGCCCGGCCGCGTTGGTCGGGGCGACCGGCTTGTCCCGCCTCGGCTTGACGGGCACGTCGGGGCGGAAGGTCTTGAAGACGAACCGGACGAGGTCCGGGTCGATACGCGGCGCCACCTTGTCGAGCGACAGTCCGACGGCCTCCGGTCGCAAGGCACGGCCAGCGCGTCGGCGTGGTGTGGCGTCTCCAGCAGCTCCCTGCCGAGCATCTCGCCCAGGACCGTGATGTCCCGGCCCCGGAACTGCTCTTCGTGCCCGCGGTCCATCACGAGCTTGCAGAGGGCGACCACTTCGCCCAGGTACATTTTGCGCACGATCTTTCTCCGGCACTTTGGTGAACAGGTTTTGCCCCGGTCGCCACTACTCCTCTTCGGGTATGGCGACGTGGTCGGCGTCGGCGTCGTGGTCGATGCGGTCCGGGCTGTCCGCGTCGAAGTGGTGGGCCGTCATCGCCGGCCTCTCGATGAAGCACGGCTCGCCGCACTCGCGGCAGTACGGCCCCGCGTGGGATTCGTCTTCGGCGTGGGCTTCTCGGTACAAGTCCCAGGCCCGCTTGCGAACTTCGTCTCCGCAGGTGTCCAGCTCCTGGTCGATGTTGCCATCGAGCTGGTCGCGGGAGTCCGTCTCCCCGGCGATCTGCCGGGCCAACCACTCAACGGCTTCCTGGCGGTTCACTTGGACGCCTCCACCTTGCGGACGCGGCGGACCGTCTGCGGCACCATGACCACTTCCTCGACCACCCTGCGGTCGCGGCAGTAGTCGATGAACGTCTTCGCCATCCGCTCGACCGTCTGGTCGAGATCCCAGACGACCTCGGTGCGGGCCGCCAGGGCGTCCTTGTTCCAGTGGGCGTAGTCCTTCACCATGTCCACCCCGCGGTACGCCCAGGTGAAGACCCGGACCGGCGGCTTCTCGTAGTTCACCCGGGTCGGCTCGTGGCACACGCCGCAGACGTCGTCGCCGGCGGCCGCCTCGCGGTAGTTCCGCTGCCCGCACTCGGTGCAGTAGCTTTTGAACCCGGACGGCTCGGTGCCGCCCTGGTACAGGACGAGGTAGCCGCCCGAGCGGCCGTTGGTCCCGAGCTGCCAGGAGTGGTTCCACCGCTCGTCGAACTCGCGGATCAGCTCCCGCAGCCCGGCATCCCGCCACCAGTCGGTGTCCGAACCGATGATGGCGTAGGCGGCATTCTCCGTCGCCTTGTCGGGGAACGTCAGGCAGTTCAGCTTGATCTTGCGGGCGTAGCTGGTGGCCGCGTTCCAGGAGTTGCCGGTGTCGTACCGGGGGTGCCCCTCCAGGTACGCGGTCATGGCCTTCTTCGTCCGCGGCTTGTCCGCCGGCGGGGTGTAGTCGGTCATCAGGCCGGACATGTTACTCCTCGTAATAGTCCACTTCCCGCGGTCGCTCCCTCTTCGGCTTCGCCTCCCTCGGCGGCCGCGCGGCGTACCCCAGCCGCCGCATGGCGGCGTTCCAGGCCCGGGCCATCAGGGCCGGGGTGGCCTTCGGGTCGGGGGTAATGCCGTCGCCCGGCTGAGCCACCTCGTAGTAGCCGGCCGGCTTCTTGCGTCCCAGGGCCTCGGCGATCGTCTCCGTCAGCGTCTCCAGCACCCGGTCGGCGTGCGAGGGGTCCGTGAACGCCAGCGACGCCCAGCGGCCGAGGGTCCGGCGGTCGCCGGCCTCGTCGTGGGCGTCGCTGACGAGCACGTCGTCGCCGACCAGGACCGGCACTTCGTCAGGCCAGCCCGGGTCGGGGGTCACGGGTCACTCCGGGAACGGGTCGTACGACTCGACCGGCGGCGCCGCGAGGAACCCGAACGACCGGGCCAGGGAGTCCTTGAGGAACTGGTCCTGGGCGGCCGCCGAGCGGGCCTCGCGGGCCTCCTGGCTGAGCCATGCGTTGTTGAGGAACTCGACGCACGCGGCCACCAGACCGCGGCGGCGTTGGAAGGCCGTCTTGGAGCCCCACGCATCCTCGTGGTCGCGGACCAGGGCGTCCCACAGCTCCCGGATCTTCCGCACCGCCGCGTAGTTGGCGTAGTGGTACGGGACCGGGAGGTAGTCGTGGACCTCCTTGCGGGGCACGTCCCGCAGCGGCGGGACGGCGTCGTGGTCGCTCTCGCGGTTGACGACCTCCCGGTGGCGGGAGGCCCAGCCGTGCAGCTCCTTCATCACGTCGAACAGGGCGTCCACCCGGGTCGATTCGGTCGGCCAGGGCGGGCTGATGATTTCTTCGGACATCGCGGTACTCATCCGTGGGGATTCCTCGACTCGTTTTCCCTCGCTTGCGATGCTTGTCTATGTCTGGTTCGATTCCGTCGGCTGCGGCGGGTCCGCCGGGACTACCGCCATCGCAGTGAACACCTCGACGCGGGCGTACCGCTCGCGTACGAGGCGGAAGTAGTTGTCGCCGCACACCCACACGTCGGCGTTGTTGGTGGCTTTCTGGAGGGCGGCGGCGGCCGCGTCGGCCGCCAGGGTCCGCGTCGCCAGTGTCGTCCGGGCGGCGGCGGCCAGGGATTCGGCCGCGGCGGCTTCGGCCTGGGCCTCCTTGAGGCTCTGGGCGGCCGCCAGGGCGGTCTTGAGCAGTTCGTTCGCGGTCATCAGCGGTACTTCCAGGTGCCCCGGTTGTCCCGCCGGCACGTGTGGCACCACTTGGCCGTGCCGGCGATGTACACGTTCGCCTTGCCCGCCGCCTTCACGCACACCTCGCGGTACGAGGTGCACGGGCGGCCGCAGCAGTCGCACTTGCGCTCCGGCCGCGGCGGGTCTTGGGTGTCTGCCCTCGGCACTGTACCTCCTAGACAACGGTGCGGATGGCCCGGACCGGTACGGCCGGCCGGCGGCTCACAGGCGGACGGCGTAAGCCCCCGCACTGACGAACACCTCCTCGGACTCCCCCACGTCGATGACGGTCATCCCGTTGGCGTCCACGTCCGGCCCCATGTGCATGACCTCCCACTCGATCCCGTGCCACTTGCTGGCGTCGTGGACCGAGGCGTTGGCCAGGAGCACGCGGGCGAACTCCCGGTGGCCGTTGGCGGCCATCTTCAGGGCCAGCGTCTTGCAGTTGGCCTGGACCCTGACGATGTGGCTCTGGAGGTCTTCTACGTGCTCTTCAAAGTTGAACACGGTTCACACTCCCGGTGGGGCGCGGAAGTGGACGTTCACCTCCGCCGCGATGCTCCCGTCGGTCGCCAGCGGCACGAGCCAGCGGACGGACGGGTGGACGTTCTCCGGCAGCTTCTCGACGTCGTACCACAGGACCGGCTCGTCCTTCGGGAACTTGAGCCTGGGCATGTCCGCGAGGAAGACGGCGTACACCCAGACGGTGTAGCCGTCCTCCCGGTAGAGCCGGGCGACCCGCCGCCACGAGCCGGCGGGCACCGTCACCCCGCACTCCTCAGTGACCTCGCGGGCCACCGCGTCCATCGGCAGCTCGCCGGCCTCGACCTTGCCGCCGGGACCGAGGAGCAGCCCCTTGAGGTGGGGCGGCCGGTTCTTCGTGACGAGGGCCACGAAGGAGCCCGGCGTGTCGGCGGCGTCGGGGGCCAGTAGCAGGCCCATGACGCTGTCAGGTGCCATTCCGGGCATCGGTCACCTCCTCCCTCTTCTTGCCGGCGAGTAACGGTTCGATCTGCGTAGAGACGACCCCCAGGATCTTCTCCCGCAGCCGCCACAGCTCGTCCAGCGAGAACGAGCCGTTGGCAAGCATGGCGTCGAAATTGGTGCCGGCCGCCTTGAGGATGCGGCCGGCGTACGTGAAGTCGTGCTCACCCGGCTGCTGCGGACGGTAGTCCATCATCACGGGCAGGCTCCTTGTCGATGTAGCGGCGGAAGGTGAGGCTCACCCGCACCCCCACCGCGTGGTCGCACTTGGGGATGCGGTGGAGGTAGTCCCGCTGGAAGCCGGCCGGCATCACGAACACCGACCCGTGGGCCAGCTTCTGCCGCCACTCCGGCGGGATCTCCCCCTTGTGCGACTTCGGCTTCCACCAGATCTCCCGCTCGGCCCCCAGGGACACGACGGCGATCGGGTGGTCGTGGTCCATCTCCGGGCTGTCGTCGGCGTGCCACCCCAGGTGGTTACGCTGGTCGTCGTACCGGTTCAGGAAGCAGACGTTGTACTCCGCCGCCCGCCGCGGCACCTGCCCGATCCCGAGCAAGTTGTTGGTGAGGCGGATGGCCTCGACCTTGTGCGTGAACGGGTTCGAGTGGTAGTCCCGCATGCCGTCGTACGTCTTGTAGGCGTAGGACCGCGGGCGGTCGCTCATGAAGAACTCCTTGCGGGCCGGGGTGACCTCCAGCCACGGGAGTTCGAGCAGCGCGGCGAGCACCTCGTCGGTGTACGCCTTCATCTCGGGTTTCGACGGACCGGGGATGTAGATCGGTGTCACGCCGTCGCCCCCCTCGTTTGCGCCACGGACAGGCAGTCGCAGCCCTGCCGGTCCGCGTGGCGGTCGCAGCAACCGTAGACGCTCCGCTGGAGCAGTTCGACCTGCTCGACGGTCCGCCGGTGCTCGGGCGTCTCGACCGCCTTCTTGAGCTTCACCTGCCGGATCACCGTATCGCGGACGTCCGCCGACAGGCCGAGGATGTCGGCGGCCGTTTCCAGCATCCGGTCGGCCCCGGCCGGCTCGGCCGGCTCGGAGCGGTCGGTAGGTAGGTACGGCTTGACGTGCTTCTCCCACCGCTCGCCCCTCCGCGGCGACCGGACGAAGTCGTTGGCGGCGTCGGCCAGGAACGCGGCCGCATCGACCGCGTCTTCGATCGCCCGGTGGCTGCCGTCGATCGCCCGTACCGCCGCGACCGTCTTGTCGTCGCCCGTGACGTACGCGGTCCGGTCCGCCACCTTGAACCCGAACCGGTTGACCGGCACGGCCACCGGGCTAAACCCGTCCGTCTCCACGAAGGACATGTCCTTCGCCGCGAACACCGGGCGGACGTTGACCGACTCGACCTTGATGCCGTGCTCCTCGGCCGGCGTCTGGAACTGGCCCTCCTTGCCGCGGGAGTGGTCCCGCAGCTCGTTACACGAGTAGACGCCGAGGGCGTTGCACACGCCCTGGATGTAGCAGAGCCACCGCATCGCCTTGCCCAGCGGCTTGAACGCCTCCCACATCGCGGCCACCGCCTCCGGGGGCCGGCCGGCGTTGGCGACGCGAGCCTTCGCCGCCTCGTACTCCGGGCGGAACGTGTTCAGGCACGTCTGGGCCATCCACCGGCAGTGGGCGAGCATGACGCCCTCGGACAGCCGGCTGAAGACCGGGGTCGGGGACACCTCGACCCCGGCGTGCTGCTGCTGGCGGTGGCGGATGTACGCCTTGACGTCGTACTCCGGCTCGGTGAACTGGCGGGCGTCGGCGCCGACGGCGGCCAGTTCGACCTCGTACCGCTCCAGCGCGTCCCACACCTTCTCGGGCTTCATTGGCACCACCTCGTGGCGAAGGAAAGGGCCGGCGGGACCGCCCCGCCGGCCGTACCGCCGCGGGTCAGCCCCGCAGCTCCTTGAGCATCGCCTCCAGCTCGGCGTCGGACGCCTGGGTCAGCTTCTGGTCCTTCCGCTGGGCCAGCACGTCCAGCACCTTCTGGAGCTGGGCGTTCTTGGCGGTCCGCTCGGCGGCCGCCTTGTTCGCCTCCTGCTTGGTCCGGATCACGTCCTTGACGATGTCCAGGGCCACGGCCAGGGCCGTCTTCTTCGGGTCGGAGGAGGTGTCTTCGACGAAGGACTCCTCGCTCACCCCCTTGAGGGAGGTGTTGATGGTCCGGGCCACGGTGTCGAGGTCCACCCCGGTCGCGCTCTTGAGCGGGAGCTGGAACAACTGCTCCGCCGTCAGGTCGCCCTTCCGGGACGGGAACCGCAGGCCGTTCTGGGCGGCGTACTTGTACAGGTCCACGAGAGTCTCCTCGGTCTTGGGATGGTGAGAACGGAACTCAGAACTTCAGCTTGTAGCTGCGGCCGCCGTCCACGACGACGGTCACGCTGTCGCCGCGGGCGGCGGTGAACCCCAGCCCGGACACCTGATCCTCGGCGAACGGGCACTTCGTCTTGTTGGCCAGCACCTCGAACACCTTGCGGTGGGCGTGGAGGTCCGGGCGGAGGAACTCGTTGTAGATCCCCCGGGCCTGCCCCGGGTTCTTGCACCCCTTGAGGGCGAACACGGTGTGCCGCGCCCCCACGGCGTTGTCCCCCCAGTAGTTGGGGGAGTGCATGACGGCGGCGACCGGGACGAGCGTCTCGGTCGTCACGCCCCACTTCTCCTGCGACGACGTGCCCCCCGGGAGCTTCGTCTCGACCTTCACCAGCTCGCCCTTCTTGACGTGGAGCTGGAAGCACTCGACCTGCTGGCCGGTGGTCAGGCCGCCGGCGTGGCTGTGCTGGTGCAGCACGCCGTTGCACTCGACCTCGATCGCGAAGCCGACGTCGGACGTCTCCCGCCGGCCGTACTGGTGGACCTTGATCGTGTAGATCCCGTCCTCCAGGGCGGTGAAGGCGAGGTTCTCCACCGGCGTCCGGCTCAGCGACGTGCCCGGGGCGTTCATGTCCACGTCGAGGATGCCCTGCTTGTTCCCGAAGTAGATGTGCGCGCCCCGGGGCGTCGCGGCGTGTAGGTCCAGGTCGTCCGTGTTGAACCAGGACAGGCTGACCCGCAGCTTCGCCGCGACGTTGCCCCCGGCCGCCTTCACCCGCTGCTTCACGGAGTCGGCGGTGTCCCCGTCGTAGCTCCAGGCGAAGTTGTTGTCCCACTTGAAGAGCCGCTCCGGCCCGTCGGCCCCCGTCAGGGAGACGAAGTTGCCGAGGTGCCCGTTCTGCACCAGCACGTCGAGGGTCTTGGTCCCCGGGAGGACGGTCCGCAGGAAGTCGTCGGCCGCGATGGGCGTCGCCTTGGCCGGGTCGGCGGTGGTCTTCTTGACGCTGCCCTCCAGGAGGGCGGCGATCCCGTCCTTCATCCGCCCCCGCGTGTCGTTGTCCACGAACAGGACGTCGTTGACAGACACGTCGGACATGCGGGCGTACCGGCGGGCGATGGCCCCGCCCAGGTCCAGCCTGTTGATGGTCGCGACCGCGTCGTCCACCATCCGCTGGGTGATGACCGTGGTCGGCCGCTGGTAGTTCTCCGGGGCCACCTTCTTCTCGAACGCCTTCACGGCCTCGTCCAACTCCTTGCCCTCGGCCAGCTCCACCAGGAGCGTGCCGATGGCCGTGTTGCGGAACCGGGCGAACGGGCTGCCCAGGTGCTCCCAGATGTAGAGGTCGCTCTCGCCCAGGGCCTTGTAGTAGTGCCGCAGGTCGAGGAACCCCTTCACGGTCCCGCGGTTCTGCTGGCCGGTGTAGAGGCCGTTGGCGTCGATCAGGTCGAGGACCGTTTCGAGGTCCGCCTCGCGGATCTCGGTCAGCCCCCGCTTCATCACCTGGAAGGTGGTGGCCAGCTCGCCCCGCTTGGCGTCGGCGTCCGCCGCGAAGTGCCGCTGGGCGACCTTCCCGTGGAAGTGGTCGTGCCGCTCCTGCGTCTTGACGTCGTAGTTGTACTCCGCCCCGTAGGCGGACTCCTTCGTGCGGAAGACCGACGTCACCTGGGCGGCCCGGACGGCCGCGTCCATCACCTTGGCCACCGTCGCGAACGGTTCGGGCAGGTCCAGGCCCTCCCAGACCGTCAGCACCTTACCGCCCTTGATCCCGACCAGCCCGCCCAGCGTGCGGATGAACCGCTTGCAGGTCTGGCAGTCGTATACCGTGCGGGTGCGGTACGTCGGGTTGGTCCCGGCCGGGAAGGCCGCGAGGTAGGCGTCGTAGAGCTTGTCCCCGTCGGCGGCGCAGAACAGCTCGCCCTCCGACAGCTTGGCGAACCGGGCGGCCACCGCCCGGGCGAACGGCCGGAAGTCGGGCGTGACCGGGACCGTCGCCTCGCCCACCGGGGCGATCGTCTCACTCGTCGTCATGGGTTCCTCCTCGAAAGGGGGAGGTAGGATTCGCGGCACGAATCCTGCCTCCCGGGTTTCACAGGCCGAGCTGCGTCGCGATCCGTTCCACCTCGGCGAACGCCACCGTGTGGCATCCCACCGAAACGGTCTTGTTGTCGTAGTCGATCCGCACGCCCCGGTAGCCGTCCACGTCCATCGCGTGGAACACGACGGCCCCTTCGCTGAACCGCCGCACGGCGGCCAGCAGCGGCTTGGCGCTGTCGATCTGGAACACCACGCCCATCGACGTCTCGATGCGGCTGCCGTGCACCCGCAGCCGCACCCCTCCGTCCACCTTCTTCCGCAGGTCGTTCTGGACGTCCCACGGCCAGCGGCCGCTGATCGGCAGCGGCGGGAAGGTCTTCGATTCGCCCACGAGCCACGCGGCGACGGCCCCGGCGTACTCGACCTTCTTCGTCTCGAACTCGGCGTACGCCCGCTCGGTGGCCGCCACCCGCTCGGCCCGCTCCTTCGCCTCCCGGACCGCCTGTCGGTCGGCCGCCTTCTTGGCCTCCTCCCGGCCGCGGGCCTCATGGGCCTTCTCGTCGAACCCCTCGGGGAACCCGAGGCGGGTCTTCAGGCCGAAGAACTCGGCGTACGAGTTGGCCTCGGCGATGAGGTCACGGACCCCGTCCAGGCGGTCCAGGGTTCGGGCGCGGGCGTCCGCCACGTCCGCGCACGCCGCCTTGATGCGGCGGCGGTAGTCGTTGAGGTTCGCCGCGTGGCGGGTCTGCGTCACGTCGGTGACGTAGAACTGCTTGAGGTGCCGCACGGCGCTCCGCACGTCCGACTGGTGGGAGGACGTCGTCACGCTGTAGGTGCGGGGCGTCAGCAGCACCGCCACCGGCTTTTTCTTCTTGTCGAGCAGCAGCCGGGCCATCGGGAAGTGCCGGCCGTAGCTGTAGATCGTCGGCCCGTCGAAGAACATCGTCCCCGACTTCGACCGCCCGTAGGCGGCCCGCTGGTGCGCCCAGACGTGGGGCAGCTCGCTGGTGTCGAAGACCTCTTTCGTCCGCGTCTTTTTCGTTTCCGTGGCCATGTCTGCCTCGCTGTCCAATACCGTTATTGAGCGTCTGCCGTCTTCGTCTTGGCGGCCCTCGGCTTTCTCGGCCGGCCGGAGGGCCGGCGGCACAGCCCGTACGCCGCGGAGACGCGGGTGCGGCGGAGTGCCGTCAGGATCGTCACCAACCCGTCGGCGGGCATCTCGTACCACTCGGCCGGGTAGGCGTAGGCGGCCGCCAGGGCGGTCGCCAGGGTCTTCGGCGTGGGCTCCTCGACCGTCTTCGCCGTCACCCCGGCCCCGCAAGGGACGGAGACGGTCCGGCCCCGGGGGACGACGGCCAGGGTCGTCCGCACGACTTCCAACTGCCGCCACGTGTCGCGTAACCGCCGGGCGCGCACCCGGTGGAACACCATCGCGGCCCCGCCGGGCTCCCGCGCCCCAAGGGCGTCGGCCTCCCGCGACCGTTCGGCCGAGCGGATCAGCTCCCGGCACTTGCCGACCGCCACCGGCAGCCCGTCGTCGAGGCGGGCGATCCGCGTGGCCGTCACGACCACCAGGGACTTGTCGCCGGTCAGGAGCGGGGCCAGCCGGTCGTAGGCGTCGTACACGTAGTGCCGCACGTAGCAGAACGGGCACACGAGGTACTTGTGGCAGGGCCTGAGCACCTTGCCCCCCGAGAGGGGGGAGCCGAACGGCGGGCAGTTCATCATGTAGCCCAGCTTCATCGTCGTGTCGGCCCCCGACCACCCGGCCGTGTGGAGGTTGCGGGCCAACCACCGGTAGCGCTCCCGCAAAGCCGCCATCAGGCGGACGACGCCCTTGAAGCCGTAGAACCCGCCGGTGTAGAGGCCGGATACCGCGTAGCGGCCCGCCCGCACCCGGTACGAGTTCGCCAGATCTGCCGGTGACAACGGGTCGCTCATGTTCTCCCACGTCTAGCGCGTCGTGCGAGGTGCCAGAAAAATTAACTCTAAGAAGCCAACGGAAAAAGTCAACTTTAACTCTAGGATATGCTCTTCGAGCATATCATCTCCTACAGGAGTCGGCTGCGGCCTACGGCCGGTCCGCCTCCCTCCGGAGTTCCTGGTGTTCAACAACATTCACACGACGTGCTCCGGCCGCAGGCAGACCGGTCCTCGGCGGACACACGTCTTCTTCCATTCCATTGGTGCGACGCGATCACACCGTGACAGCCTCTTCGACCATCTACGGTGCGACGCGCTGAGGCCGCAGGCGACGTGTTACACCTTACCCATCATCTTCGACGTGCGACGGGCTACGACGGCCTCTTCTTCGACTTCTTCTTGCGTTTGCGGGGCGGGCGCCGCCATTGCGGTTTGAAGCCCAGTTTCGACAGCAGGTCGTGGATCTCCCCGACCGTGACCTCCCCGAAGCTGCCCATCGCTTCCAGTTGTTCACGGGTGACACGACTCAGGTCCGCGACGGTGTAGACCTCTTCGTGTTCGAGCGCGTTGACGACTCGCACGTTGAGGCCGACCTCCGACAGGTGGCTGTCGAGCAGTTGCTGCCGCGTGCGCTCCTCGGGGGGCACCGGCTTCTTGCGGCGGCGGCGGTCGGGCGGCGGGCCGCCCGGCTGGGGTGTCATTCGTCCTCCCGTGTGTAGCCGTCGAAGTGCACACCTTCGACGCGGGTGTCGGGGTCGTTGCAGTGTGCTTGGGCCTCCTCCAGGGTCAGCCCCGTCTTCACGACCTCGGACGGCTTGTTCTGCCTGGGGTGGTAGAAGCGGACGATCTTGTACTGCACGGCATCTCCCGCGGCGGTGTCGCGGGTCAACTGTACACCCGCCCGTCCGGCCCCACGATTTCGTAGTTGGCGGTCTGGCCGGCCCCCACCGTGGTGCGGATCGCCTGCCGGGCGGCCGACAGGGTCGGGAACTTCTCCGGCACGAAGCAGCTCCCGTCCACGAAGCAGCTCCCGTCCTGCTGGAGCCAGATGATTCTGAACATGCCGTCCCGGTCGGTCATCGGCAGGCGGCCGGAACCGCAGCAGTGCGGGCACCTGTCGCCCGACTTGTAGACCGGGTCGCGGAGCGTCGTCTCGTCGTACCCGGCGGCGTCGATTTCCAGGACCGGGTACACCGGGCACGACGCCGGGTCGGCCGCCTCCCGCACGCTGAAACGGACGCCGCGGATGTTCATCCGGGGCACGCCCAGCGGTGTGACCAGATGGTCGAACTCGGTGATCGCCTCCTCGACCAGCCGCCACCCGCTCTTGTAGTAGTGGGCCAGGATGCGGCTCTCCCGTCTCTTGACTATCAGGTCCGAGCCGGACACGTGGACCGCCTCTACCGGCCCGATCCTGACACCGATGGCCGTGGCGCCCCCGGCCTGCCGCAGCTCGACGAAGCTACCGATCCGCATCTCTTGCACGCTGAATCTCCTTCCACAGGCGGGACGGTTGGGGCTTGCGCTGCCCCTGGTACTTCGGCGAGTCGTAGTTCTGCGGCGGGCCTTCGACCGTGGTGTAGCTGATCTGGCACGCCCGCAGCGGCCAGTACGTTTGGATCGGCTGGACGACGGCGATCTCCAGCGTCCAGGTGCCCTTGAACCCGACGTCCCCGTACCCGGCGGTGACGTGGACGAACTCCCCCAGCCGGCCGAGTGACGACCGGCCGTCGATGTGCGGGCGGTAGGGGTAGGGCGTCTCCGTGTACTCCTCGGTACACAGCAGGTAGAGCACCCCCGGCCAGAACCGAAAGACGAACCGGTCGTCGCCGGCCGGGTACACGACGTCCGGTTCCGGGAGCAGCCGCGTGACGGTCGGCTCCTCGCCGTCTTTGCGGAGCGGCTCGGCCATTACGGGCGGCGGGGCGGCGAGGTCGAACCCGCACCGCCCCAGCTTCGCGTTGCAGTACCACGACTCGTACCGGTCGTGGGCGGCGGCCCCCTTCTCGTACATGACGACCGACCGGCCGATCTCCAGGTTGTAGCTGTTGGGGTTCACCCGGTCGGGGGAGAACGGGTCGATGACCAGCGTCCCCTGCCGGACCAGTTCGGCGATCCGCGGGCCGGTGAGCGCGGCCATGTTTACTCCGGGGTGTAGGACCGGGTGGTGCCCGGGGGCGTCACCACCGTGAACTCGCACATGTCCTGGGCCGCCTGATCCCGGCGGATCGGGTAGAGGGTGACGAAGAAGTCCGCCCCCCGCCGGTGGACGTACACGTCCGAACGGTTCTTGCGGGCGATGGCCCAGGCTTCGTTGAGGGCCTTCTGGCGGCACGTCGGCGTACGGGGGGCGGACACGGTCACGTCTGTTCTCCGTCGTCGGGGATCAGGATGAACTCGCCGTGCGCGTCCCGGTCGTACCGGGGCACGACTTGGTAGTGGCCGGCCGGCAGGTTCGCGTCGGCGAACGCGGCGGCCTCGTCCTTCGTTTCCCACGTCCGGTAACACTTGGTGCTCGTCCAAGTCTTGCCGTCCGGGGCGAGGTGCTGGTACTCCCGCAGCGACCCGGCGGGGTCACACCGACCGGTCGCCGGGTCGAGCTTGAGGACCGCGTAGACGATCTTCATTTTCATAGTCAGCCCAGTGAGATCTCGACCGCGATGTCGCCCCGCTCGATGCGGAGGGCGTTCGGCTTGACCGTCGCCTCCTTCTCGTTCAGCGAGTACACGACGAAGCGGCCGTGCTTCTCGTCCACCACCAGGGCCGCCTGCCGCAGCACCCCCAGGTGGTGCGACACGTTGACGATCTCGACGTTCAGGAGCTTGGCCATCTCCGTCACGTTCTTGGAGCCGGTCGAGAGAGCCTTCAGGATGGCGACCCGGCTGGGTTCGCCGAGGGCCTGAAGGAACTCGGCCGTCCCGCGGTTCTGCTTGGTCTTGTCGCTCATGGCTGCGTCGGGCCTCGTGTGCGGTGGGTACGGGATGGGGAATGCGTCGTCGTCCATCACTACTCCGGCAGCGTCGCGTCGGTCACCGGTTCTTCTTCCTCCGCGTCGTCTTCTTCGTCCTCCGTCCACGGCGCGATCTTGAGCGTCTCGGCCACCTCCGCGGCGGTGAGGTAGTCGTCGCCGACGTAGACGCCCTGCTGGGCGATCTCGTCGAGCAGCTCGTCCTTGTGGTCGCCCGCCACCTGCTCGATGGCCTCGGCCAGGAACTTCAGGTTGTCCGCCGGGATCTCCCCCATCTCGGTGGAGTACCCTTGGCCCCCGTCGAAGTAGTATCGGAAGCCCTGCTGGTGCCGCAGCGGACTGTCGGCCGCCCGGCGGACGTCCTCGAACTTGCACGGGTGGAAGGTCGGCGTGCTCATGGCTCTCCTCGACATTAGATGAACTGTGGTCGGCTGGCGCAACAAAAAACCGCCCGGGTTTCCCCGGGCGGCTTCGAGCGTTTGGACTTCGTCGCGGGTCAGGTGACCAGCAGCGACCGGTGCCGCACGGGGGCCTCCTTGAACAGCCGGAACACGTAGGCGTCCCGGCCGTCGCGGTAGTGGTCCCGCTCGACACCCGTCGCGTCGAACCCGGACATCTTCAGCAGGGCGATGGCCGCGCCGTTCAGCTCGTGGACGCGGGCCTCGTACACGCCACGCCGCACCGGCCCGCGGGGGCCGGTCAGCGTGCGGAGGGCGAACGCCGCCACCCGGCAGCGGCGGGCCTTCGGGTGGACCGCCAGCCGGGCGAGCTGGACGGTGTCCCCGTCGGTCCGGTATAGCAGGGAGCCGATGACCGCCCCGTCGTCCAGGGCCATCACCTTCACGGCGTTCCCCTCGCGGTCGCTGAACCGCTGTACGTCCGGTGCCGTCCACGCCTCCTGCGGATAACACCGGCGGTGCAAAGCCGCGACGCGGTAATAGTCGCCCTCGGCGGCCGTACGCACCTCCAGCCACCCGTGCGGCGTCAACACCGTGAGTCCTCCTAGTCGGGGTTGAAATCGTACTGTGTGGTGCCGTTCTTGGCGGTCCCCTCGGACCAATTATACGATTCGATCAGCCCCCGCGCAACCTTGGAAAGGCCGTCACAGAAAGAATTCAGGGCGGCCTCCTCCCGGGGCATGTGGTGCCACGTCAGGACGATCCCGTCCCGCCGCAGCGCCCCGAAGGCGGCCCACAGGCCCGCGTTCTTGGCCACCAACTCGCCGGGCGTCACGCCCTTGTCGCGACAGTATTGGCTGTCCGTCACGATGTGCACCCGGACCGCCCGCCGTGCCCCGCCGGCCTCCACCCGCTCCTGCTCCCGGTTGACGATCCAGGTCAGCGGCTGGAGGTAGGCCAGCATCTCCGCCATGTTCACGGTGCCGCGGTTCATGGCCCCGGCCCAGACCTGCCGGTCCATCGTCGGCCGCTCGATCGACACCGTGGCCCAGCCGCTGGCCCGCTGGTAGTTCGACCCGGACCCGTCGCCGAAGAGCAACCAGTCCCAGTCGTCGTCGGCCACCCCGACGCGGGCCAGCAGCTCGTGCAGGCTCTCGGCCGCCGCCGCCGCCCGTATCTGGGCCTTGGTGCCCGGCTCAGCCTTGCCCCGCCGCCTGTTGTTGCTCATGGGCTTCTTTCATCTTCGACAGGATGTCCACGAGTCGCTTCTCCTCGTGGTCGCGGAGTTGCTGGAACCGGAACAGCATGGCCTCCATGAGGGACATGGCGGCGTCGATGCTGTTGAAGATGTCCGGGGCCGCGACCACCTCGCCGTTGCGGCCCAGCCACAGCACGCGGGCGATCTTGGCCTCCCGGAGGGCCGACGGGTAGACCACGCCGGCGAACACGGCCGACGCCTCCGGGCTGAGGGACAGGACGTCCTCGGCGGCCCGCCGCAGGACGGCCGTGTTGTGCCGGTCGAAGGGCAGCATCTGGCCGGCCTCGTCGAACATCGGCACCTGCGACCACATGCAACCCGTCTCGTCGTAGACGTGCTGGACGTGCTCGAAGCCGGCCACGACGGCGTCCGCCACGCGGGCCGCCGTCTCCGCCGGCAACCCGCAGGCGACCGCCCGCGACAAAACGTGCTTCCTGAGCACGACCTCACGGCCCGACGGTTCGGGGGTCGTCGAGGAGGCAGG
>JACCDG011933617.1_pt1 | contig 16120 bp, 18 predicted proteins | sample 7442471 | NCBI WGS metagenome assembly JACCDG01 (sample SAMN15323444, study PRJNA562643) | freshwater metagenome | isolation source: river surface water | place: USA:Blue River Watershed | collected 2017-08-17 | reverse complement strand
CGGTCGCCCGCGCCTGACGCGAATCAAATAACGTATAATCGCGCCTCGTTGCCGGCTTAGCTCATCAGGTAGAGCACTTGATTTGTAATCATGGGGTGGCGGGTTCGAGTCCTGCAGCCGGCACCAGAAAATACAGAGGTTAGCGTCTAAGTGGGCGCTAACCTTTTTCATTTCTGCTCCTTCAGAAGTTTTCTGTACCCAACCTGTACCCTAAAATTGTCGACACAGGTAGTTGGGTTTGCGTCGTTGAAAAATCCGTTGTGATTTTTGAGCTCCCCCATACGTACTAATTGAATTTCAATTTCTTGGGGGCTTGCACAATTGCTTCCGCGCAATGCATTTCTAGAGCGACAAGAATCAAGCCTCTCGACTTTTGAAAGATAGACGTTTTCTGCCGTGAGGCTTCGCGATTAGAGATTCCAAGAGATCCGTAGAGCTTTTCTGGGAAGAGTGAGATCGATAGGAGTTGCTCGGCGCGAAGCGCGCTACGATGTGAGCAGCGTCGACTGTTGTACGTACATGCATTTTTTGCAATGCAACGTTGCTTAAGCACAAAGAAACTCATAGTGAAATTTTTGGAAAAATTCTCTTTTGTAGATATAAGTGAGAATTTATTGGATATCATAAAAAAATTATAGGAAATGTAGAGCTTTGAGAGGTCTCTCGAATGGTGGTTTCACTTGGTTACAGTGCGCTGATAGATCGCTTCAACCTTCAAGTGCCTCCGCTTCGGCAGACGTTCTTGATGGGTACGCGTTCCACAGAGACCAGAGCCCAAGCGGCAGATGGAACGGAGCGGATTGAACTTGCTCGCGGTAGAGCATCGGCAGATCAGTCGACGATAGAGCAGCTGACATTTGCCCTAAAAAAAGAGCAACTGAATTTGGCTGTTCTTGGGGCTCTCTTTGAACATCAAGAGGCTCTGGTTGATATTCAAGAGTGGCTCAAGAGTCGCCCTACATCAATCTATGCGAGACAGGCGGGCTATCTTGCACAATGGCTCTCCGAAACAAACTTTGATTATCGTGCTCCTTCTGGGGCGCCACGTGTTCGCATACTGAACAATGAGCATTACTTGGTTGGTCCAGAGATATCTAGTCCCCAGTTTGGGATTGTGAACAATATGCTTGGTAGTCGAGAGTTCAGCCCTTTGATTCGAAGGACGCCTCAATTGAGGGCATTGCTGGATGAAGACCTAAGCTTAAAAGTCGCGCATGCGGTGCAAGCTATTGAACCCGAGGTGCTTCATCGTGCGGTGGATTATCTTTATCTATCTGAGACTAGGTCAACCTATGGCATTGAAGACGAGGTGCCTGACAATAATCGCGCAGCAAAATTTCGAAATTTGCTGGAGACTGCGGGTGCTCCAGGTGGCTTAACTGAAGAGCAGCTTTGCGAATGGCAAAAATTAATTGTTAATCCGGTCTCAGCTGAAACCACCTATCGTCGAGAGCAAAATTGGTTGTCTAGAGCGGGGCGATTGCGGAACATCGCCGATTTCATACCGCCGCCACCGTCGCTCGTCGAACCTATGATGAGAGGCGTAGCACGAGTCGCATCTTATGGAACCGAAGGCGTTCTCGATCCCGTCATCGCATCCGCATGTGCGGCCTTCGGATTGGTGTTTGTGCATCCATTTTTTGATGGCAACGGGCGTTTGCATAGATTCCTATTGCATCATGTCCTCCGGCAAGCTGGATTTACCCCCAAGGGTGTAGTTCTACCTATTTCATCGCGAATGCTAAAGCAACTAGATAGATACGCGACTCTTCTAAAGGCTTATTCAAAACCAAGAACATCTCTTTTGAATTACAAGCTAGACAGTGATAGCGGAACAATTTTTGTCACTTCTCCGCAACCGCTGTGGTTGTACGCATATTTTGACGCAACGGAGCTTTGCGAATTTGTATTGGAGTGCTGCAAACTTTGCGTCGAAGAAGACCTTGCTGCAGAGGTTCAATATTTACGCGCACACGATCAAACGGTGAAAGAGGTCGAGGTCTGGTTGGATATGCGCCAATCAAAGCTAAACACCTTAATCGACATAATTGTTCAAGGACATGGCGCACTTTCGCGCCGGAAGCGAGATTTTGTCGCTGAACTTACCGAGGCCGAAATAACTCGTATTGAAGAAGCCGTCGGCCGAAATTTTGCGGAATACATCGATAGAAAACTGTAAGTATCTGTTTTAAATGCGATCTTTGTTTGCTCGGGCCTGTGTAACGGTGATTTGCCCGGAACGCTTCATGTGGAACGAGTCGATGCGGTCACGTCAGGCAGTGTCCAGTGGGTCGCGCAAACGCTATCCGATTGCAGTGATCTGACGGAGGCGAAAAGGGAGTTCATCGACCCGTTGATGCACCGCTCCTGCCACGAGGTCGTCACCGTATCACCGATCATCGCGAAGTGTCTGCTCATGATTTTCAGGACAAAACAGTCATATTTCCACCGCCAACGTCGATGCTGCCGATAGCCGTGATCCCTACCAGTTGAATAAGCAAATCATTTGTTCCTAATCCCACAACTCCATCTGAGACGTACAGATAGTAGCTACCCATATTAGCAACCCTGAAGAGAGCAAACTCACCTGCGCTGGCCAACCCAGAGGCCACGTCGGCCAAGGCATCGGTCAGCGTCGTGCCCGATGAAGCGGCGAACGTAGCCACGCCGGTCAATGCATTGATGCTGGCTTGTGCACTGGTTGCTGGCGCTGCCGAGCCTCCGATTTTCAGATCCACGGTGTAGTCGATCACGTCCCTGATACCGACAGCTCCCTTCTCAAAGCCCGTGATGAGGTCGAATCCAGTCAACTGCCCCGTATCACCTGCAGCAAATACAAAGGTGTCGCTACCCGCGCCGCCGTTTAGGCTGTCGGCACCCACGCCGCCGATAACAGTGTCGTCCCCGAGGCCGCCGTTGATCATATCTTTGCCAGCGTTCCCGACAAGTTGATCGGCACCGCTACCCCCGGTGAGTATGTTCGAGCCGTTATTGCCAGTGATCGATACGCCGGCAGCTAAAGCCGCCGCATTCACGTTGATCGAAAGCGTGCCGGTAGTAACTGCTGTCGAGGTCATGCCCGTGCCGACGACGATATTCTCGATGCCGCTCAGGCTGGCTGCGAGAGTTAACGTGCTGGATGCCAGGGCGGCAAATCGAAGCTCATCGGTGCCAGTCGTGCCCGTATCAGCGATGACTTCGCCGGTCGCGTATTCGGACGATAAATTGATGACGTAGAGATCTGAGCCTTCACCACCGTTTTGCGCATCAGCTCCTGCACCGCCGACCAATAGGTCATCACCAGCGTTTCCTACCAAAGAGTCATTCCCGGCGTTACCCGTCAGACTATCGTTACCGATGCCGCCAGTTAGTATGTTGATGCCAGCGTTACCAATGATCGCGATCCCTGTTGATCGCGTGGAAGCATCCACATTGATCGGCGTCGTCCCCGTTACGACTGCTGCAGCGGCGGTGCCCGTGCCAATCGCGACAGCCTCGATTCCAATCAGGTCGTCAGTGACAGTCAGCGTCCCTGCAGTCGTGACCGCATAGCGAAGCTCGTCCCTATTGGTCAGTCCAATGCCTGTGTCCAAGTAAATGTCTCCGGCCAGATCACCGACGACCGAGACAACGTAGATATCCGAACCTTCACCACCGTTAAGGCTGTCCGCGGCCGCGCCGCCGATGAGCACGTCATTGCCTGCGCCTCCGGACAAGGTGTCACTGCCCAACCCACCAAACAAACTGTCGTTGCCTGTGCCGCCGGCTAAGGTGTCGCTCAGGGCAGAGCCGGTCAATGTGGTGGCCAACCCGGCATTCGTGACGCTGAACCCGGCGGTGCTTCCGACAGCCGAGACTGCAGCCAAGTTGACTGCGAATCCACTAGTCATGATGCTGACTGCACCAAGGTTGGTCGTCGCGGAGGAGGCTGTCCAGGGTGCGCCAGTGGTCGCATTGGCAGTCGCACCGGCTGACACCTTCAATACATCCGCACCGCCTTTGCCGAGGTCAGCGATCGTATCGGTACCACTGCTAATGTTGAAGGTGTCGACCCCAGCATTGCCTGTCAGCGTATCGGCGCCTGAGCCCCCTGTCAGGGTATTGGCGCCGGCATTGCCGATTATCTCAATGCCACTGGTCAGTGCCGACGCATTGACACTAATGGCGGTCGTCCCTGTCGTCACCGCCAATGCAGCCGTCCCAGTGCCAACCACAATGCGTTCGATGCCTGACAGGCTGTTAGTAATAGTCAGTGTTACTGAGGCCGTCGAGGCATACCGTAGTTCGTCCGTGCCGCTTGAACCTGTGTCTGCGAATACGTCACCGGCGATGTCAGCCGCGCTCGTTACGAGGTAGATGTCGGAACCGTCGCCGCCATTCATACTGTCTGCGCCAGCGTCACCAGTCAGGATGTCTATGCCAGCACTGCCGGACAAGCTGTCATTACCTGCGCCGCCAACTAGGCTATCGTTGCCATTTGCACCCGTCAGGGTGTCGCCCAAGGCCGATCCAGTGAGGGTGGTGGCTGCGCCGGTGTTGGTGATGTTCAATCCCTTGGTACTCACTGTGGTGGTCACCGCAGCCAAATTGACTGCCAAGCCACTGGTGAGGATATTGGCGGTGCCAAGGTTGAACGTCGCGGCTGAAGCAGTCCAGGCGGCGCTGATGGTTGCATTGACTGTGGCCCCTGACGAGACTTTGAGCACATCGATCCCGCCGTTACCCAAATCGACGACAGAGTCCGTACCAGAAGAGATTGTGAACGTGTCGATGCCGGCATTTCCAGTCAGGGTGTCATTGCCGGTACCGCCGGTCAGGACGTTGGCACCAGCATTGCCGATGATGCCGATACCGGCTGATAAAGCCGACGCATTGATATTGATGGCTGTCGTATCTGTCGTCACCGCGGACATCGCTGTGCCCGTGCCGATGACGATGTTCTCGATACCTACGATGCTATTCAATATTGTCAGCGTCCCTGCCACTGTCGCTGTGTAACGTATCTGGTCCGTGCCGAGCGCCCCAGTGTCATTGAACACATCACCGATCAAATCGGTCGCTGATGTTGCTAAATATATATCCGATCCTTCTCCACCATCTTGTATGTCTGCACCAAGACCGCCGGTCAGTAGATCGCTACCAGCGTCGCCGAAAATATCATCGTTACCTGCTCCGGCGCTGATTACGTCGTCAGCAATCGTTCCCCAAACAAGATCTGATCCGTTAGTCCCGGTGAAGCCACGACTTGTCATGTGATAAAACAGGTCAGGTACCAGAATGGAATTGCTGTCTACATTTTCTGGCGTGTTCAGTTGATCGATATAAGTGGCTGTCGCGCTGATTGTTTTTCCTAGCTCAGTCTGAGTTAGCACGAAGGTATCAGCTGTTCCGATCGTATTGCCATTTGCTTTCCACGTGTAAGTGATAGAGCCTAGTCCATCTATGTCAGCCAGCGAATTCGAGGCCGTCAGGGTCTCACCTCGTTGTGCCAGGCCACTGATCGTTACGCTACCTGTCGGTGGATCGTTAAGATTGGCGACCAGACTTGTCGCATCACTGACTGCAGACTCATTTGTTCCGAAGTCGTCCGTGTAACTGGCTGTGGCTGTAATCACCTTGCCGACTTCATCCTGCGTCAGCAGATATGTGCTCGCTGTTCCAATAGTCGTGCCATCGGCTTTCCATGTGTAGGTGATAGTTCCTAGGCCATCGGCATCCGACAGCGAATTCGATGCGCTAAGCGTTTCACCCTGAATCGGTGTGCCACTGATAGTAACGATTCCAGTGGGCAGATCATTAACGTTTAACACCGTACTTGTTGCAATGCTGCTGACACTTTCAGCTCTGCCATACCCGTCGGTGTAACTGGCTGTGGCTGTAATCAGCTTACCGACTTCCGCTTTGGTCAGCTGATATGTGCTACCCGTGCCGATAATCGTGCCATCGGCTTTCCATGTGTAGGTGATAGTTCCTAGGCCATCGAGGTCTCCTACGGAATTGTTTGCGGTTAGTGTGAAACCTTGCTTTGTTGTCCCACCGATTGTGACGCTGCCAGTTGGGCGCGCATTTCTCTCAACCGTCAGGCTGTAGCTATTGCTGTTGTAGTAGCCATCTGGTGTATCGACTGCCAGATAGTAGGTGCCAGCTGAAGAGACGGCGGCTTGATAAATTTTGTCAGCGCCGGTCTTGAATTGATTGAGCAAGGTTCCGTCGCCGTCGTACAGACCGAGCCGGAAATAATCAGGCCATGTTGACTGATCGGTTGGCACATCGAAGCTGAGCGTCAGCACACCTGCTGAGCTGACGGTGACCTGGAAGTAGTCCTTGTCGGTTTCGCTCGAAAGCTGTCCGATGGTGGCGGTGCCAAGCGTCATGGCGCTGGCCGTAGCGATGCTGTCGTTGGGTTCAGTTTCCACAGCTTGCCCACCTTAATCTTAAATTTCAGACAGGCGATAGGCCCGACCAGATAATGTAATTCAGACTCGGCTGCTAAAAAGTCGCAGCCGCTGATCGATGCCGCGGGCCAGGTTCACTCGCTATTTCAACGAGTCAGTGAATTTCTCGGATCGCTCGAATCTAGATCGAGCCTTTCGTCTACTTTTTTCATGCGCCCACCGTGAAGCATGTAAGTTTCGCCGGTCCAAAGGTTCGTGCGATACACGATGCCAGACGTCCCCTCTCCCCCCACGTTTGTTGCAGTGAAGTTAAAACGCCCGCACCAACACCAAAGGGCCAGTGCAAAGACGCCTAACCATACAAGCGGAAATCTGCTCATGAAAGATTCACCATTCGCAACTATCATTAAGCGGTCAGTTTGGATGCGACGATGGTAGGTTATATAGATATGGATTGTATAAACATTTGCGCCCTTCTTTTCAACAGCAATTTGCTCTGAAAATTGCGCTGTGACAAAAGTCACCGCATTCGTGCGCCACCCGAATTCCATTCATGCAAATCGTTCAGCAAAAATTCGGCTGAAGGAGAGTGTCAATGAACATCTGCACGTTTTTGGCGGCCTTTCGGTGATAGCTGAAGAGGCAGAGGGAACTGAACATCTTTACTGCAAAATTGTCTCACCACATCAAATATTGCGTTTTACGTCATTGATATTGAGTGTCTAACGATTGACATTAGATGTCAATCGTTGATGTGCTGCGTATTTTCAAATGAGCAACAAAAATGCTGGTGATGTAGCAAATAAAGGGAAATTGATTGCCTCGCCCGAGGGCCAAGGTGATCAAGAGTGGCGCGCATTTGTCGGCAAGGTTGGTAAAGCACTTGCGACAGAGCGAAAGCGCTTAGGGTTGTCTCAGCAGGCTGTTGCAGAGAAAATCGGTATCGAGCCAGAGTCCATCTCTCGGATCGAAAACGGCGCCATCGCTCCGACACTGGCGCGATTACGCCAATTTGCTCAGGTTTACGGCTGCTCTATGGAGTCCCTGATTGGAAAATCCTCTGATCAAAGTCCTGACATCGCCAAGCGAATTGCTTCAAAGCTGGAGGATTTGTCGGAAGCCGATCGTGCATTCGTTGCTGAGCAAACAATGAATCTGATTGGACATATACAAATGTCACGCCAACGTAAGTGACGAGAAGACCTGGCCTAGAATCCGAAGGCCCTTGCCATTTCCTCCGCCTTTTCTCGAGTAAGGATCGGATGATTCTTCATTGGCTGCTCGATCGGATCGAATGCCGTGGACGATAGAGCTGGTGATGAAGTCGCGCTTTTCTCGTTCAGTAAAGCCGCGAGCTCTTCCCGCGTTCCCAGTTTCGGGTTCGCCACCAGCGCTTCGTTCTGCTGATCCTGTGCTGTTTCGGGTCTCATAGTCTTTCTCCGATTATTTTGATTCGACGCTCTTCAGACTTTTTCTTCATCAGCTCTTTTTTCTCTTCCCACCGTCTTTCACCCTCGGACGCTGCCATGGTGTTGTCGTCAAATTCTGCCAACGTTTCGATGGCCTCCGCCGAAGAAATCACGCCCTCATCGTGCAATTTCATCACTGAGTCTCTTGCGATTCGCCGTTCGTGTTTTTGTCGTTCGAACCGCAAATGCTCAGAAATCGCAAGCCAAAACATTCCAGCCGCTACGATTAAACCTATAAGTAAGTCCATTACTTATCTCCTATTGGGTTTTGAGCTTCGATAGACTCGATTGCGCCCATCTCAAGCAGTGCTTGATCTATCTCGTTCTGCATCTCCCACCAAACCGATTCGGGCGGTTGTGGACGAAGCGGCATCAGCCATGCATCGGGATGCTCGATTCGAGCTTCCCAAGTAACACATTGTGTTATCAGCTCGTCTGAAAGCGTAGTCACTTTCCAAGCCTTTTCATAAACCGGCTGAATAAGCCAGCAAGCTAGCTGAAGCTTTCGATTCACTTCGACCGGGCCGCTTACCCGCACCACCTTTCCAATGTTTTCTTTGCAACCCGGCTCATCGTCGATGACCAGCGCTAATTCACCGTCTTTGCATTTCAGCTCCATGCTTATTTCTCCTTCGTCCCTGCTCTGGCATCGCCAGAAGATGCCGGGACGAGAGGGCATGGGCGACGGTTTAGCAGCATTTTTGAATCGCCCTGAAAGTGGTCATAAATCGGCGAAGAACAACAAAAAAGCCCGTTCAGCTTGGCAGCTAGAACGGGCTCGGTCGGCACGCTTTAGCTGTATTTGTAACGCGCCCGCAAGCTGATAATTCAAATCGGCGCTTCCTTGATCAGAAATATACCAATCAACGAGCCGCTTGTGTACCATGAAATCAAACACTCAATCAGAAGGTCGGGAAAAGATGCTTGGCGCAATTGCGGGCGATATTGTCGGGTCGGTCTACGAGTTCAATAACTACCGCGCAAAGGATTTTGAGCCGCTTTTTCATTCACAGGCGAAATTTACCGACGACACGATCTGCACGGTCGCGATTGCACATTCCATCCTGGATAACCTCAACCCAGTAACTGCGCTGCAAGACTGGTGTCAGCGGTACTGGGACAAAGGAAGCTGGGGGAAGCGCTTCTTTGAGTGGATGTTTGACGACAACCCCAAGCCATACGGCAGCTACGGCAACGGTGGAGCGATGAGGGTCAGTGCGGCTGCCTATTTGGCAAGCAGCTTTGATGACGCGATGCAAAAAGCCCACGCGGTAACCGTCATCACGCATGACCATCCGGAAGGTCTGAAGGGTGCGTTGTCGACGGCAGCAGCGATCTGGTGGAGCCTCGCCGGGCATACAGCGGAGAAAGTGCGCGAAGCGGTCGAGGCTGAGTTCGGCTATGACTTGAACTTTGATCTGGATGAGCTACGCAGGACGTATGAACGAACCGAGGCCAGTCAGGGCTCTGTACCTCAGGCTATAGCGTGTGCGCTGCAGGCGTCCGGTTTTGAAGACGCGGTCAGAACAGCAGTATCGATTGGTGGTGACAGCGACACGATCGCGGCGATCGCTGGAAGCATTGCCGAGGCGCGATTCGGGTTACCCGAGGGCCTTGGGGTGAAGACTTGGGGTTACTTGCCGACCGAGATGCAGCACGTTATAGGTCGAGCATATCGAAAAATCAGGAGTCAGCGGATGCCAAGGTAATTTGGTGGTGCGTTACTTCCGGCGTCGTTCCTCCAAAATCCCATTCAATATTTTCAGCGCCTTCGCGCCTGACATTCGTGGGCGAAAGAGTGCGCCGCTGGGCACAGGCAGCCCGGCGTCCTTATGCATCAATCGAAGTACCAAAGCGTAAAGGTTTAGGCGCTCGGCGATCTTTCTGGATGCGGCTGAGAATTTGCCGTGCGTCGGCTTGCGGCCGGCCCTGCCGCCATGAAATCGGCAGCGTCCACCGTTGCCAGTGCCAGGGTTCTTGCATGGCTGGCCTGTCTGCCGGCTGGTTGCACCACAGCGCGGTAATGCGGCCAGAGCGGCCCTGGCGGCTTTCATTTCCTTATCCATGGCATTTCCTTCCTTTCTTGCGAAGTCGCGCCAGAGGGGCGCTATAGCGGCACCTGCGGCCCATGTGCTCAAGACCTAAGCCCGTCCCACTGGTAGCCATCCGGTTGTGGTCAAACATGACTAAATGAATTGACCCTGCCGCTACCGGACAACCGGACACCCCTAAAGGGGTGTGTCCGTGTCCGTCCGGGTAAAGCGACAGACAGCACACCGGACATGTCCGGCATTTGTCCGGCTATGTCCGGTTGTCCGCCACGGCAGGGAAGAAGTCATCCTGTTCAAGTTCGACAATGGAATACACATCGTGCGACACCCGCAAAACCCCGGCATTAGCCAACTCGCTGCGCCCCCTGCCGAATGCCTTTCTTTTCGCTTCGGGGGTGTCAGCAGAGCTGGCTTGGTAGAAAAACGGGCGCCAGGTATTTAGGTGAGCGCCCATATATCCGTCTGGACTAACGACTGGCTGCGTCGCGATTGCTTCTTGAAGCGTGGACAGGGCAAGACGTTGGGCGGGAGTGATTGGTTTCTTGCGCGTCCTGTGCTGATCAGGAAGTACGACACAGGAAGTGATCTTTTCCAGGTCGTCGTCGGTCCCGAGAACTATGTCAGCGAGCTTGAAAGCAAAGCTTGCACCGTCAGCGTCATCCTTGGATTTTTCAACCTTCCAGCTACGCTGCTCGTTTTCCCGACGCACCTCGATTACCGCATCGGCGGCAGCGAAAAGCGAGCTGTGGCCGCGTAACCCTCTGTCAACGCTCTTGCCACTATGCGCTACCAATAGCACCAGCCCGCCAGTAAGCTGCTGGAGCCGGCCGGCTGCATTGATGACCTCGCTCATGTCCTTGCCGGAGTTTTCATCTAGGCCGGGTGCGGCGCGCGCAAGGGTGTCGAGAATGACCATTCCGCCGGTTCCGCCAGCAGCATCGATGGCTACCGCCAGTTGTTGGACAGTTCCCTGCGCCCGCAGGTCTAGGGGTTGCACCACAAATTTCAGCAGATCTGGTGCAGGAGCCACATGGTGAGCTGACCACGCCTGCATGCGTTTGGCCATTCCATTCTCGCCTTCGAGCGCAACGTAGGTCACCGGTCGGGAATCGACCTTGAAGCCGAACCACGCAGCACCATTGCCAGCGACCGCTGCTGCGAGGTCCAGCGTAAGGAAGCTTTTACCTGCGCCGCTCTGACCGTACAGCACGGCCAGCCCGGTTTCCGGTAGCAGGTGCTTCACGATCCAGCGCATCTGCTTCTGCTGAGCCAGTTCCTCGGCACTGAGAAGCCTGAACTCGCATGTCGCAGTCGTCGGAGACTTTGCATAACTGGCAGCGCCACCTTGATGCCGATAAATTGCCGCGTTTGCTTGTCGCTGCGCTTTCGTCTTCGCCAGCAGGCTGGCAAGTGTGACTGCGCCGGTGCCGCTGCTCCGCTGCTGACGGAATGACGTCCACTTCTTTTCGCAATCGCCCTCAACGTACTTGCCAGACTGCGCAGACCACTCATCCCAGCATGCGAACCATTCCGCGTCGCCCCCACCCTGATGGTGCAGGGCCATGCCGACCAGCACCCAGTCGCTGTACCCGCAGTCAGGATCTAGGTGGACGAGCAGCTCGTCCTGCACTCGCTCAAGACTCCAGTCAACCAGCGGCCGTTTGTAGAGTTCTAGTGCGGCTGCGCCGCCTGTCGCCGAAGGTGCATTCGCAGGCTCTCGACCCATCATATCGCGCAGTAGCCAGGTGCAATCCTGCTGCTGCAGGGGAAAGCGGTCGTGGCCCTCGATCCGGTGGCCTGTGACTGTGAAGTACCGAGCACGACAGTAAACCTCCACCCCCTTGTCGTGATTGGCGGCGGATGTGGTCAAGTTAATTCTCGTGAAGATTTTGATGCCGGTGCCGGATGGGGACACCTCTGCATAGCCGTCGATACGCGCCAGTGTCTGCCGCGCAAGCTCGGTCAGTTCACCAGTTGCCGGGTCGCGGCAATCGTCTAGATCGATGCCTTGAACGTCGTCGCCAAGCACCAAGCCGATACCGTCGAAATCGCCGAGCACCCAGGCATTGGCGGCTTCATCGAAGCTGCACCAGGTGGCTGGGTTGGTCGAACTGGCGGGTCTGCCTGTGCTTGTACACGGGACTTTCGCCCAATCGCTCGCACCGTTAACCTTCTTGCGCTCGACCAATCGCCAGCAAAGCCAGCGGTCGATCGCCTTCAGATCCTGGGGGACGTGGTCGAGCTGCACGGTGAGCGCCTGCGGTTTATGATGCTGTACGCTCATGACGACTCCCCGTTGCGCCGATTGCCTCCCGTCTCCTTAGCCAGCCATTCGTCGTAAGTATACGAACAGTTATTGTTTTCGGTCACAGTGCCCCCCGGACTCAGAACCGCCCACGAACTGAATAGCTCTGGTCCTTCAAGGGTAGTTGGTGTGGGCCCATTTCCCTCCTCATCGAAATGCCAAGCGATGACCGGTTCGCGCCAAATCGTTAAGCTATTGTCCTCTTCGTTCAAAACACCGATAACAAAAAATCCAGGATGCGCCGGAATATATTGATCCTTCATCGCGGTACCTCCGGCTCAAGTACGTAGAGAGCGACGCGATGAGCTTGGCCGCAGTCGGTGTTTTCAGTCGTCCAGTGAGTTGTGATGCGATGGCCTTGCTTGCGCAGCTCAAGGACCCGCATTGCCGGGTGGAGCACGTCCAGCTGAGCCCGGGCTTGCAGCGTCGTGATTGAGCCTGCCAGTTGAAGGTTCTCGAGAAGGCGAGCGCGTTGCGCGGCAGTGGAGTTAAAGCTATCCTTTTGCCGTTGCAAATTGCGGCCGCCGTTCTGGGGAAGGATTCGGGCGGCCGCGTTCATTTGAGGTCTCCGCAGAGCAGCGCTGCAATCTGGTCAACAGGCCAAAGCAGCCGATTTCCGAACTTGACCGGGCGGATGCCGAAACACTCACCGGTCAGGCAGAAGTTTTTTCGGATGGTCTGGCTTGCTCGGTTGGTGGCTCGAGCAAATTCTGCCGTTTGGATGTGGTCACGCCCTTCTGCGATTTCAGCCAGTGTCGGCGGTATGTTGCGTCTGAGTGTTTCTTGGGATTTCATCACGATTCGCGTCCTTCTTTTGTGGTGAATAATGACGCGAAGGCTAGATTTAGGGGCTAGGTTCTCCTATGGATGCGGCGCTTATCGGGCTTTGGCGGCGCGTATTGGGCATTAACGGCACTTATTTCGGGAATTATTGAGCCTCTTCTGGAGCGCACCTTTCTTGAAAAATTTGATGCCATTCTCGGCCCGATATTTGATCTCTCCTTCACAAACCTCGAGCAAACATCCAAACTTGTTTTCAGCAAGTTTGATCATTTCAGTCCATACGCAGTGCTGGTCCTCTGGATCAAGACCGTTCGCCTCCACAGCCTTTTTTGCTAATGCGATTTCCGCATCCAAGATGCGCGTTCGGTTTTGAATTTTGTGATGCGTTGAACTGGCGTGTGACTCCGCCTTTCCTTCGTTCTCCGTTTCAGGCGCGGTCGTCCCTCTGGTTGGGGCAATCGAATCCTTGCTATCAACTAGTGGCGTTGGCAATTCCATCAGTCCACGCTCATCACCCCATACTTGCCCCTCGTACTCCCTGATCCAACTTTCTTCAAGTTGGGACAGCTCGCGGTTGAGTGCCGAGATTTGTTCTTGTTTCAGTTTTTCCTCGGATGGAAGTCCTCGAGTAACTAAAGATTCAGCCTCCCGAATTTTCATTCGGATTTCGCTGATTTTTGCGCCAATACTCCAGTAGTACTCCCTAGCCTTGGCGAACTGTGGATCGTCATAGCACTCAGTCTGGCGTATGAACTCCTCCTGGGTAGCAGGGGCCAGTCGCCCCCATGCCATCTCCGCTTGACGGCTGATTTCCGTACGCTTTTCAACGTTTAGATCACCGCACTGATCTGTGTCTGGGTTAGCTCGGATAAACTCAGTGCGAGCAAATCCAATCAAGTGCTGACGGATATGGTCAGGCAATTCATCAAATTTTTTATTCAAATCAGCCCCTTCCTGCGGGGCTGCTGGCGGCTCAAGGCTTTCAGACATAGACATCTTCCGCTGCCGGTGCGTCGGTTGGTTCCTCGACCGCACTGGATCGGGTTTCAAGATACGTCCGTACATCCACGATCAAGCTCCTAGCCGCAGCGTTGCTTAAACCTTGGTCTTGTGGTCGATCGCTGAGCAGCGCGAGAATGCCGTCCGCTTCGTACAGCCGATTAACCGCGTCTTCGGAGCCGCCGAGCGAATCATCAAGGGTGAGGTTATGATTTTGGTCAGCCATGCTTGCCGCTCCTTTGTAGTGTTGGGTTTGGCCAGGCCGGGAGGGGGGGCTTCCTTACCGGCCGATATCGCCCGATGCCGTCAGGCTGCGGTTACCACCTTCAAAACCGGTCGCTCTTGTCTCTGATCGAATGCAATTTCCGCTTGATCCAGCATCCAGCCTTCTATCTTGTCGTGCCACATCCGCAGTAGATCCAATGGGCGGCGGCGGTAGTGTTTCTCAGCCAATGCGGACGCGCTATGTCCCATGATTTGCGCGGTAATACCTTGTGGACACTCAACCCATTCGGATAGCGTGCCAAATGAGCGACGCAGACCATGCAATGACACATGCGGCAATCCAGCAGTCTTCAGCGCATTGCTATGTGCGTACCGTGGTTCGGTAATCTTTCCGTCCTTCGCGGCAGGACTGCTAAAAACCCACTCGTTACGGCGAGGAAGGGATTGAAGCAGAGAGGCGAGATAGGGTGTGAGCGGAATAACGCGGGTACCTTCGGTTTTGTCACGCAGGGTCATGCTACGCCATTGAAAATCCACATCTGCCCATTGCAGCGCGCTCAGTTCGCGCCGACGTGCGCCAGTAAGTAATAGCCCCTGCAAGTACGCTGAGATAACAGGATTACCGATTCTGCGTACGTGGTCGAACCACAGTGCCAGCTGCTCACGCTGCAGACAATCGCCATCCTTCGTTTCTGACGTCGGAACCGTGTCGCGTACCTTACGAGCGGTGAACGCATCGGCAGGAATCAGGTTTGAATATCTTGGGTGGTCGGCCGCCCATCCTGCAAACGCTCGTAATAAACGAAATGACAGTGCGGCAGCGGTAGGGCGGATTTTGGATTCTTCATCCAGCCATGCGGCTATACGCTCGCTGGTAAGCTCAGTTAAGCGTAGCGGCATCAAAGCGGCAAGCGGACGAGCTTTCGTAAGTCCTCCACCCTTTTTCATTCGCTCGCCACCTGGTGCGGATAGTTCGATGTGCGAGAGCATGTGTGCAGCGCTCCAGCCGATATCTCCGGTTCGCTTGTTGCGCTTGGTTTTGCCGTACTCAAGATATTCGGGCCATGCGTCAGCCAAAACCACGGCGGCGCGACGTTCTTCCTCTTCAGCTGCGGCGGCCTCTGCTGCCTGTGCATCTCGTGCGGCTTGGTCAGCGGCCAGTGCATCAGCTTTTACTTGGCGCGGGTCCTGGCCGTTATCGACCAAAGTCATTAAGCGACGAGCCTCAGTTCGTGCGTCAGGGATAGACCAAGCTGAGGGGCGGCCAATTTTTATCCGGACGTTTTCGCCGTTTAGCTTGGCTTGAAATATGAAGGACTGTGCGCCTCGCGGCTTCTTGGAGCTAGGCGCAGCGGTTCGCAGACCGAGGCATGGGCATATTGCGTCCCAAAGAAACGAAGCGGATTTGCCCGGTTCGCATTTGTGGTCTGCGATGCGCTTTGCTGTGAATTCAATCTTTGCCATTTGACCCGCCTTGGAATGCCCCTCAACGAACCTGTACTCAACCTGTACCCCAAAACGGAGTATGTCAATCAACGAGAGTCAATCAAGGAAATGATGATACTCGTGAAAACTGTTGATATTGCTAGGTTATCAGGGATTTCGGGAATTTCGGTCAACGCTGAGAAATGGCTGATTGGCATGATTTGTAATCATGGGGTGGCGGGTTCGAGTCCTGCAGCCGGCACCAGCAACATCGTGAAAACCCAACCGAGAGGTTGGGTTTTTTCATTTCTACTTGGGGCTATTCGGCGTCCGGCTGCTTCGACGGGTGCGCCGCGGCGATGGCTTCTACCGCTTCGCATTCTGCGTAAATCGCACGCAGCGTTGGGTAGGGGGAAACGTCGACGCCAAAGCGGGATGCACTGAACATCTGAGGTACGAGCGTGCAAT
>JACCDG010198457.1_pt1 | contig 16121 bp, 11 predicted proteins | sample 7442471 | NCBI WGS metagenome assembly JACCDG01 (sample SAMN15323444, study PRJNA562643) | freshwater metagenome | isolation source: river surface water | place: USA:Blue River Watershed | collected 2017-08-17 | reverse complement strand
CATGGCCGTGGGTGATCCAGATCTGCTCCAGCTTCAAGCCCAAACGCTGGACAGCCCCCAACAACAAATCCAGATCACCACCCGGGTCCACCACCGCCGCCTGCAGGGTCTGGTCGTCCCAGATCAAGGAGCAGTTTTGCTGGAAGGGCGTGACAGGGATAGTTTGGTATTTCAACATGCAGAAATTATAGTGGAGCGTGATAACAATGTTTAGAACTTGCGGTCATAGTTTGAAACTCGCGCAAATCTCTTGTTGGAGCGCCAAAGTCAAAGTGTTAAACAGGATTGATTTGCAGGCGATTTTTCAGAACCACACTTAGGTGATCGGTCACCACCCAAACTCTGATAACAAAGTTTAGAACTCGGATTTGAGGTATTCCGGCTTGAGATTTTTAGTATGAACTTCCCTCAAACTGGGCAAAGGCTTGAAATTTAGTTCAGTTCCTCGCACTTACTATTTGGTAGCGAAATAAGGCGATGCAGCGAATGCGGTCGATTGCGCTTCGTCTGTCTACACCAAGGGGCCAACTTACACATCGCGCTCATCGTCTTCGCCGATTCGAAAAAAGTAAAACAACAGGTGTGCGCCTTCATACGCTACTTCATCAGGCTAACCCTAGATTTTGCGTTGTTATAACAGTATTCTCTTAAAACTATAAGCACAGAAAGTGAAAATGGGTAGTATTGTCTTTGGACCGAAAGTTTTGCCAGACAACCTAACCGAGATCGCCGGCTATAAGGGTGGCCTCGCTATGTCGATTGAGGAGATCTGCGACCATTTGTCGGGCACTTCGTTCCCAGACGTCGTCCGTGATGGTGAGACATCGGGCGTTCGGTTGAGGTCAGAAGAGTACGAAGATCTTTACTACAACCTACTACACCGGATCGGGTACACGAGAGAGCTGTATCTAGGGCCCAGCTTTGAGCAGGCGAGATTATTTCATCGCTTCGAAGCTAACGCGGCTGAACTCGACTTCTTCATGCAGGTCAGTACGACGATGAATCACTTTATGAGGATCGGAACTCCAAGCGGCGAGTCAAAGACGACAGACCCCAGCGCGATCTTGGCTGAGGTGAATAGGGTATTCGGGGTCGCTGGCGTCAAGATCGCAATTGAGATGTACGAGATCATCAATCGTGGAATTCGAATGAATCCTCATTGCGGCATCGGCAACGAATGGATCAACCCTCTCAAGCTGAAGGGGCTGTTCAAAGGAACAGACCAACAACCTGAAAAGGGGCGGTTCATTGACCAGCGATACATCGATTACTTGTCGAACAACCATGATCGCATTGGCGAAATGCACTGGCGGCAATTTGAAAAACTGACTGCCGAGTTTTACGAGCGTGATGGTTATAAAGTCGATCTTGGCCCTGGCAGCAACGATGACGGCGTCGATGTCCGTGTGTGGAAGCAAGATGCGAATCCGGAGGATAGCCCACTGTGCATTGTTCAATGCAAGAGGCAGAAGAACAAGATCGAAAAAGTCGTCGTAAAGGGCCTTCACGCAGACGTTCAATTCGAGCGGGCTGTGTACGGCGTCATCGTCACAACTTCAGAGCTAAGCCCTGGAGCGAAGACGACGATATCGGCACGTGGCTATGACATCCTAACCGTTGAGCGAGACGGCATCAAAGGCTGGTTGACGAAACTTCGAACGCCTGGAACCGGTATCGTCCGATAGCATTAAACGGTCGGATCATGTAGTGAGATGACCGTAAGCGCCAATTTCTCCCCCTTGTTGCGCCGTGTGGGGACGACTGCTCACTTAGCGACGATTACCGCCTGTCGCTTGGGGATCCTTACCGTCTGATTGTTGTCGCATAGCGGTCGCTCAGCGATCAGAAGAGCAGCCCTTCAACGTTCGGCGTAACCGGCACCCAAGGACATCTGCGCTGACGGACTGTTAAATATGTGCTGGTACATAGACTTGGACATACTTGACCCACTTCTGTCGCTGTAGATTGGCGAGAAACTCTGGTGTACAGGCAACCAGCAACGTATTGCTCAAGTGGATTTCTGCTACAGCATTAGGACTATTCAGAACCAGACGTACGGCCGTTGTTCCTGGTGTCGCCGAATTAAGTATCTCAGCGAGTCCGTTTCCAAGTGGTACTCCGGGCTCAGTCCAAATGGCTAGACGGCTTCGCTCGCGCAAAAACGGTTCATTCACTTCCAAGCATGCTTCGAACACCGCACGGACCGCATCCTTCAGGGGAACATCAAAGAACTCGCGTGACTCGTTCACGCGCCATTTAGAAAGGCGGCCGTGGACAATCTGCTCGGCACGTTCACAGTCGGCAACTGCTTCTTCATACAGCACCTCGAATGGGGTTGCAATACCAGTCGGTCGCGATAGCTCAGATGCCCGTAGCTCGGACGCCCGGGTTGTCCTGCCGACTTTCACGATTGTTTCTCGATACGAGTTATTTCTCAGGATGTAGACAACTCCTGGATTGACAGCGACTTGATCAAGAGCCATGAACGAAAAATTTAACGTTTGAGTTGAGGGACACGAAGTTGGCTTACTGGTGTAGCGCCCCTATCCACTGACGGGGCTGGTGGCCATAAGCGAGAACATCGACTTGATCTCGGCATCCGATATGTCTATGCCTGCGACCTGTGGTCCAGCTTGCTGATAAGGATCGGCGTCTTCTTCGTCTTCTCGATTTTCAAGAACCTCGCGGCGACTTTGAATGTCTTGCTTCAGTGCCGCATCAATGCGGATCCCATATGTTTCTGCTGCGGTAATAAGATCGTCGCGAAATGTATCGAGTTCTTGGCTAGAGGAAACGTCGGAAAGCTTTCTCTCGATTCCCAAAATGAAACCTTGCAGCGCCTCGCTTGCAGCACTGCGGACCAATCCGTGTTCTGTCAGCGGCTCAAGTGCATCAGCAATGCTTGTAATGTCTTCGATCGCCAAGGCATCACCAGCATTGGCAAGCATGTTTGCCGCTGCATTTGTCACGGCTTCGCAGGCCGGAACCAGAAGGTCGTCTGTCCGAAACTGAAGTCGCTTCAACTGCCGTAGGGAGAATAGACAATCGTAATGATCCTTGGGTTCGATCCCTTGCGACATCAGATCGCTGACTACTTTGTCAAGGAGAACCTTGATATTCAGACCCGGCAAGTGCTCGATCATCTCAAGGATGTACCGCAGCGATTCGATCGTGTTGTTACTCCAGTGGCCTTGAATGCGATCCATGGCTGTTATCCAGAGATCATGGTCCGCAAACTGACCACGACAAAGCGAGATGTTTGTCCTGAAGAAGGTCCAAGCACTTCGGAACTCGTAGAGCGTCGAAACCGATCGAACGACAACCGGTAGCAAGTGGTCGTCGATGAAGACTTTGCTCAGAAAATCGCGGATACCAGGGTTTGCGAACGATATTTCCTTGTCTCCTACCTCCACAAAAGATCCGCTCAGTTCCTTCAACCCTGTACGGAACCGCGAAACTGAATCTGCAGACGCGATTTGTTGGCCCGCATTGGCGGCGATCTGCTTGAACAGTTGCAAGCAAAGATCCTTTCCAATGTAGAGGCCGGTAAAGAAGATGGCCCACAACAAACATCTTGCATCAGCGCTCAAGTGGGACCGATACGGCCGCTCCCAGAGTTCCGAAGGATTGTCTAAAACACGCAGGACAGTCGCCTGAATGGATTCATCGTCCACCGAGTAGTAGTCCGCGGAAGTCAGCAACTCGATCAAGCGAGGGCTGAAGTTCCGATGGTCGATCATCTTGAGGAAGAAGTCGCCGTCAAGGAGCTTGGCCTTTTCCTCATCGACCAGATCCGAGAAGTAAATGTGGTTGAAGACGACCTTGGCCTTGATGATCCGCGTATAGACACCGACGTTCAGGAACATTTCACTTGCAGCCACTCGTGGCGACGAGAGCTTGTCCGATTGGATCTGCGCCTGATTGAGTAGGTACAGCCTCGTCGTCAGGATGAATCGAAGATCCTTGTTGTTTCGAAGTCGATCCAAGAAAACCGGCAGACGCTGATCCACCTTGCCCAGCAGTTCGTTGGTCAGGCTGATCTGACCTAGGAAATCATCGAGGAAGATGAGCCGTTTCTCGCCAGCTGTGCTGACAGCCATCGCCTCCTGCAGGTCGTCTACGACAAAGACCTTCCAGTTCTGCTCCATATGGAGCCAGAGCAGCATTCGGCCAAGGGTGGTCTTTCCGACGCCCGGCTCGCCCGCAATGATCAGCGCGCCGCGGTCCTCCAAGATCGTCTCCGCCTCGGCCACACTGGCGTTGTGTACGAACTTGGGAACAAGTTGCCTGATACGGTCCAACTCGGCATCGGTCCGGTTGTAGATCGCGCTATGCAAGATTCGCTCAAGGACTACCGTGCTGGCCAACCAAAGCTTGAAGTGCTGACGCAGCACATGCGGATGGAGACCCAGAAAATTGTTCAGATCCTCGCGGCCAATGACGTCTCCAGCACTGACTGGCGTGGACGGCATCGCTTGAACGACTTTGCGCTTCAGTTCCGGTGTAAGGGACAAAGACGTGACAAATATGTACCGGCTCGGAGCCAGCTTCAGGACTTTGCTGTCCTCCTTCATTGCGGCCCGAAGAAGGCTTCTTGATCCTCCTTCCACATAGTGCTTGGCCTGCACTATGACACCCTGGCTCGCTATGGCGAAGCGGAAGTCGATTCCACCATCTTTGCCGGGGCCGAAGCTCTCCATTGTGATGCCCAACTCCGCTTGTAGAAGGTCACGAACGAGCAGCTCGAAGTCGATCGGCGACAGGGTGCGAAAGTCGTACATGCCGTCAGGCCTCGTAGGCTGCGATCAGGGCGTCCATGTGTGCCTTGTCTATCTCGGTGATGGCATCTATCAAGTCCTTTACCGCATGCTCCAGGTCGAAGATCAGTTCGTTGTTTCCCGCGAGCCGATCCAGCGTGTTGCCGTGACTGAAGTAGTGAAAGATCTTAAGGATTCGTTTCGCTCGCTCGACGCCGAACAGGACTTCGGCTCGCTCGTCGACCTGTTCCGAGCCCTTCGGACCAGGAAGTCTGGAATACGTGTATAGCTCGATGAAGCGCCTCATGGCATTTGGCAAAAGCATCAGGACTTCGTGGGCGGTCTTGTCGGGCGCTTCGTGGAATCGGTGAATGACCTCAAAAAGGAAGTGATATTCAGACTGATAGCGCGCAAGCGATGCCGGCATATCTTCCAGTGTTGACGACTTCTCTGCGATACGGCGAATCAGGTATAGCCGAGCCCCCTTGTTGCGATCAATGGGCTTGATCTCTCTGAGCAGGTTGAAGAACTCGAAGTTGTGCGTGGAGATGAACAGTTGCTTGCAGGTGGTCTGCCAAAGCGCGTTCTTGTCCTGCTTCTTGAAGAACAACGCTCGGATGGCGGCGGTCACCTGAAAGATGTGATTAGCGTCGAGACTTGAGATAGGATCGTCGATGTAGACGATGGTCTCCTTGAACTCCGCGGGCTTGATCTCCTGCAGCTTTGTCAGGAAGTACGAGAAGGCAATGGCCGTTCGCTCGCCGTCGCTCATGTTCTTGGCAACAGCCCCAGTCTTCCGGACCAATTGAAAGCGTTCCTGGCCTGCCGCATCCTTAACGACCTGGATCTGAACGGCCTCGCTGCCTAGCATAGATGCCAGGCGTTCGTTAATCATTTCCCGCCCTTGTTGTGCCTGACTAATCTGAGCCTGAAGATTGCTGATCTCCGGTCGCAACCTTGCAGCATAGGCCTTCAGACGTTCGGACCGATTGGCGAGTCGCGCCTTCTTTTGTTCCAGGCCGGTGGCAGCTTGGTCGTCCACGAATTGCTGGACGTAGTGGTATCGAGCCTGCTTCAAGGCATCGGCTTTGGCCTTCGTGAAGTTCGAGGCTAACCCATTGTTTTTCTTGATGACGAGGTTGACTGCGGCAGCCGCGTCCTTTATCCCTTTTTCCAGACCAGCGGCCAAGGGAGTAGGCGCCATTGCCTTGCGCGAGTCGTCAGCCTTGCGTTGCACTTCATCTGCGAGTTTTCTAACCGCTTGGTTAAATGCGTCTATGGCTGTGGGTAGCGTTTCGGCGGCGGCGGTATAGCTTTCGTGAAATTGAGCATTGAGTTCAGAGGCTTTGGGCCATCTCAGGCTGTAGACGGCCGCCTTCACTCGCGCAAGAAGTCCATCGACCTGCTTCTTGTGATCCGCTAAATCCTTAGAAAAATGCGCGCGAAAGGCTTCGAGGCGATCCTGAGGAAATTCGTTCCCGCAAAACTCGCACGTTCCCGCGCTAGGGTGCAGGGCCAGGCCGCCTTGGACCCAGCGTTCAACAGCAGGGTTGTCATCAAGATGCTTGATCGTATTGGAGAAGCTCGGCGTCGCGGCGAGAATTGCTATGGCCTCCTTGTGGAGATCCTCGATCGAGGGAGTGACGTGCAGTTCATCGACCGTGCTCGGCTTTTTAGAGTCAGGCGTTAGCGCAAGTTCGATGGCATCAGCGAGTTCCTTCTCCGCCAGGAGCCGGGAATCAAGAACGCCGACTGCGACGAGATCCTGGGCGAGATGCGTGGCCGTATAGGGGTCAATTTTTAGGTGTTGGCGGATGAACTTCGCGGTGTCGGTTTTTGCCTGCGCGATGCGCGCCTTCAACTCTTCAAACTTACCGTCCAGTTTGTGTTGAATCTCCTCCGAACGCTTGATCCGCCGGCTTAGCTCATCGATCCTTCGTTGCGCCTCCTCAGATTCCTTGCCGAGCAGCAGGATGGGGTTGAAGCTCCCGCCATCGAAGTGCAGATTGGTGCGGACGAAATCCGAATTGAAGACCCGAACCGACAGACTGCACCGACTGAAGTTCTTTTCGGTGATCGAATCACCGTCAACTCCAAATGTGAATTCGCAGCCGGACAAATCAGGATTGGTCGATTTGGTCTCAAGCTGAGCGAACAGGCGGGAGAGGGTAGTCTTACCAGAATAGTTCCAGCCGTAGATGAGATTCTTGATCCCAAAGTCTTGAGTGCCTGTAGGCTTGCTGTAGCTTTGATAGACGCCCAGTCCCTTAATCTTCTCGATGCTCTTCAGCATGTCGCCTCCCTGATTTTTGACGCAAGCTTACCGTATGCGTCTGGAGGCCCGCACGTTCAGGTTTGGCACGTATGTGTCAGACCCGTCGAGCAACATTAAGCGGCCAACTTGACTGCGGCAGCTTCTTCTTCAAATTTTTGCTTCAGAACCCACCGCAGAAGCGCTTCCAAGTAGGTTTGAGACTTGGCATACAGCATGCGCTCAATCACTGCTTTGAAGTACCGATATGGAAAGCCGTTCTACACGACAGGAATATCTGGTGGTCCGGTCCATCGCCCTTCAGAAGCCGTTCATGGAATTCGGCAACGTGCCTAAAGCGATCTCTTGCTGGTACGAGTTGTATGCAGCGAGCACGCGTTTCGCGTACACAAAACAAGCTCCCACGCGGCCAGCATGTCCGAATTTACACAATTTGAATGGCGCGAATCGGCATTAACTCAAGTTAAATGGCTCGATAGTACCCATGTCTAATTGCGCACATACACCCGCTCCCATGCGTAGCAAGGACTTACGCAGCGGCCATGATAAGTTCAGTGGCGTTCCGCAGTTTGATAAAACACAAACTGGCGGCGTATACGACTTCTGGCGGGGCTGGCGCTCTGCCTTGCGATGTCGAGATCCATGCAATCCTGACCCCATTAAGGGGGGTAGTTCTGCGTGGAAATCAACAGGCTCAGGGCCTGGTGGCGCTGGGTCTGGTGTGGATGGACTGACCAGCGGAGCGGCGGGCCGGAAGGATCAATCCTCCTGCTCGGAAGCGATACAGTCGGAAGGACCGAGCACATCGATGAACAGCGTGACAGCCGGGCCGCCAGGCCGGTCGTCAGGGCTCGCCGGATCGCTTCCACCATCGCGCCCGCCTCCGTTAAGCTCCCCTACTTCGCCGCCACTGAAGCGCCTCGCCGCAGCTTTCTCTAGATTGTCGAATTCGGACATTCTCTGGCCATTCCGTTCGGTATAGGGTTCCGATAATGCGGCGGAAATGAAATGTCTGCCGTCGAAACGCCAAGTGCGATGGGAATTACCAACTGACCAGGGTGCATCAAAATACTCGAAAGATTGCTTCTGATTCAAAATCGAAAAAGTCGACAGAACATCTTGAGAGAAAGCATGTACGGTGCCCGCGACATTATTGGGACTTGCTGCGTGGCCATTCTGGGGAGGCAGACCCATCAACTCGACATATAGCCGTGTCCATTCCTTGTAACCAGGGTCGCCCACCGGGCCACCCGGTAATATCCCATGGCCCGATGCACCAGATTTTTCTTTCCAGCCCACCGTCTGACCTGCATTGACCAGGTCCAGCAGGCAACCGGCGTACGAGCCCAGCGCCGGATTCACCTGGGGGTGGGTCCCGGCCCATGATGCAGGATCGGCGACGACCGCCGGCCAGCGGGCCGCGACCGGACTTCCCATCTGCGAAGCCGCAGAAGATCGCTTGGCAGGAAACCGGTCGAAGTCTAGGAAAGTCCAGGGGATCTGGGGCTTCGGCCAGGGGGAACCGGCCTGCAGTTGGACGCGGCTCGTGAATTCCGGCTTCAAATCGAAGGTGCCAGACAGGCATTTATCTAGATCAAATGGCGGCATCTGCTGCAGTAATTCGATTTCACGAGCCGAGCTGGTTCCAGAGTATTTCGCAAAGGCAGTGGACGCACGCTTGGCCTGCAAAACCCAGAGCCAGTGGTAAACAACGCCATTCAGATTCTTGCGAATGACCACAGCCAGATCGGCCAGTTCGCATGGGCCAACCCGCTGCGTGGTATTGACGGGGTCGTCCCACTGTACCCAAGCATGTTTATCAAGCCAAATGGAATGCATCCGGATCGTCTGGCCGCTTTGCTGGCCGAGCCAGGTGGATAGCTGCTGCAAGCCGAGCGGTTCGTGCAGCGCACGCACATAGTCCAGTTCCCAGGCACCGGCGAAATGATTGTTCCAGTTGGCGATCGGCGATGCTAGCCCCCAGAGCAGGTGGTCCATTGCTTGTGCTTGATTCATGGCTTGGTGATTCCCTAGGGTTGACCCTGCTTCGGTTGGATAAAGGACTTGAGTTGGCCGACTCGCCAGCGCCGGTCAGGCCTTCATTGGCGCGCAACTGCTGTAGAAACATGATCATTTTCACCGACATCTTCAGCTGCTCGAACAACATGGCCTGTAGCAGCTGGCGTTACTGCGGATCTGGCGTGGCTTGCGCGATGTCGGCCAGCAGGAGCCGGTGTGCTGCTCGCCCCCCCCGCGCCAAAAATGGGCGCGTCGGCTCGGCTACGATATTCAGCGACTACTATCGGTCTTTGGCATCCGCATAAACGTATTCGCTCACACCGTGGAGTAAGTGGGCAGGGGACTTACCGGAACAAAGCAGCTTTTCAATCAAGTAAGTATCTCAGTGTTGAGAAATCAGATTGAACGTCCGCTTTTGGTCATGACAGGACTGATCGTTGCTGTGACAACTTCCGCAGGTTCATCAAAAAAACCCTTAAATACTAAATAAACGCCATGCCCTCATTTGGCCGGTAGCAGCCCCCTCGCTGTGAGCCGATTTCTGCTCCCGCTGCATAACCGTCAACTGGCAACAACGTTTATTCGCCCTTATGCGTGTAATTACTCAGCTCAAGTTCAAGCTGCCTCTCTCGCACCTCAGGTATATGAGCCAACAGAGAGGCCAAAAGCTCAGGCTCCGACTTTGACAACCAGCTCACAGCGCCTTTGCACTTCCGGTGGATATCTGTTTTCGAGACGCCCGGGTTAACTTGAATCAATGATTCAATTTCAGCCAGCGCTTCTTCTTTCCTGCTCTGCCGCCGATCCTCCGCTCGTACAAGCTTCGGTGAGCATTGCGCCCCGCGCATGTAACGCCTGACCGTGATGATTGAGACATTCAGCTGCCGAGCAGCATCACGAATCGTCTCTGCACTGCGAACAATGGCTTGAACCCGGTCATCGCCTTGAAAATTCCCCTCCACCCAGAGCATTCCTTGTCCATCCTCTTGCCAGATGAGCGTTGCATCAGGCTCGTGAAATCCTCGAACCACGTCTTGCTGGGAAGTTCCTTCAAACGCTGCCACCCAAAGCATCGTCCACAGCAGGGGGTGGTTTGAGCGGCGCTTGAGAAGTGTTTCGTAGATCCAGGGGCGCGCAAAAATGGGTTGAAAACTCGGCTGCACCTGTTCAACAGCTACAGCTAAATCCGTTTTGACAAACCAATCTTGCAAGTCAACAGTGGAAACCGGTTTCATGGAGGTTACGACACCCATGTCTCTCAACCTCGCAAGAAGCGCGCGCTTGATTGAGACCAGATTGATTTGCTCTTGCCCAACCAGACTGCCCGCCAATGCCGACAAGATGAGCAAGGTCTGTCGCTGTTCAACTGTCAGCATCAACTGTGCACTTGATTCTGAAACACCAGGCAAGATCCACTCCGCTCGACCGGATGTCAACCTGTTGAGAGGCATGCCGTGATCCACACACCACCATGCCCCTGGCATCTGGTGAGGCAGCCGCCACCTGGCAGCACCCCAATCTCGCACATCTTCCTCGGCGCAGCACGGACACCAACGCATTTCAGATCCATCCAGGGTGCTGGCACGCATGCCAAACCGAGTCAGCCACGGGGTTCTCTGGGCAGTTGCGACCCGTTCATCAAAGTCTTGACGTTGCTCTGCCCTCAGAAAGGGGTAGTAAGCCGCAAGCACAGTTCTCTGGAGCAAGATGCTTCTGATGTTCCCCAGCGATCCACCCGAGACAAGTTCCAAATGATCTAAGCGGGTGCTGACAGCCCACTCTTTGTACGCATGGGAAGCACCAAAGAGCCTGTGCCCAGTCTCCTTGGTCGTACCTCCCAAAAGTCGATGCATACGCGCAGCCCAAGAGTAGAGCGTCTCATCCCCGCGCCAGTCAGGGACGAGATGCAGCGGCTTACTCGACATCTTTCTTGCCACGCCTACCGGCCTGCTTGGCGCGACGCTCTCTGCCTGCCTCATCGGTCAAGGATTTCAGTCCAGCCATCAATCGCTTTTGCTCCGCGGCTGCGTTAGTTTCCTCCTCCTTGTCGGTGCTCACAACGGTTAGCTGTGAATCAAATGTCTCACCAGACTTTGGCTTTTTTCGGGCCGTGCTTGGCAAATCCTTCAACCAGTACTCACGCAACTGATTGTGCGGAAGATCCCGATAATCCATCAACGCGTTGATGTCATGGTTGGCCAATGCACGGTTTCTCGCCCTAACGATAGAAAACTTCGGCGACTGAACAAACACTTGGAAGACCAAATCAGTGGTCACCTGCGACACGTTGTTGATCAGTGCCCAATCCATGACTTCAGCCCGCAGTCGGGCCAACTGTCTTGGCAAGCCTCCGGTCATTTGCCACAGAAGTGTCGGCCAGTCCGTTGCCTCCGCCATGGCATCCAGTGTTTTAAAGGGCGCATCCGCCAAATCGAGCAAGCAGGGCTGCCACAGCCCAGGTAGCCACGACTTGGTCCAAGTATCGCTTTGTGGCCCCCATTCAGGAAACATGGTGAACCACCCCCCTTCCGAAAACCGATCCACGTCCTGAGCATGCGTTCGCAGCTCTATGAAGGAAAGGGGATTTCCCACAATCATCGTTGGGATTCCCCAGTTCAAAATCCTCAGGAAGAAGTTCAGGAAATCTCGAGAGAACACCTTGGAGCCCAAATTGGCTTCTTGAGCCTCTTCAATGATCAGCATCCCGCAACGGTGCTGTACCAGCAACTGCATCACCCCGACGATCAAGGTCTCGATCTTGTTGGAAGATCGAATCAAGGACTTGTAGTAGTCGGTCTCTAACACCCGATCCATCTCAGCCAAGATGGACGCCAACAAGCCACGCCTCGAATGGTCGGCAGGCATAGGTACCTTGAGCCAAACCAGCTGCCTGAGCTTGAGCATGCCCCAGTCACCTTTGGGCTCATGGTCTACAACCTGTGGCAACAAACCCAACACTCGCTCTACGACGTGTGACTTACCGATACCGGTCATCCCTTCAAGAATCATGCCCTTGGCCTGTACCGGATTCCATGGAATCTCATCCACACTGCGCCGATACCATTGCTGGGTGGAGTTGATCCATCGCTGCACCTCAGGCCAGGTTGGATTGCGGCGCTCCATCCCTTGAAGCAGCGCGCTCAACATGCGGTCTGCAACTCGCATGGCTTGGTAAGTGGGTACAAATATTTTTTGGTACTGATCCGTCAATCTTCGTCGCTGCGCCAGAGGCAAGTCACACTCTCCAGCAAACGGAACGGGCGAGTGGATCAGCGCTTGAACCAGCAATTTGGGATCAGCTAGCCATCCGGAGATGGATGAAAGTCCCGGTGCCTGCAGCAAAGGGTTCTGAATGGGGTTATCCATTTGCACCTCCACGGCGGTTTTCGTAGATCTGACCTGCGATATCAAGCCACAGGTCATTGGATGAGCTGGGCTGTCCTTGAGTGAACATCTGGGGCTCGGGAATCAGCTCTAACGCTTTATCCACCTTTTCTGACTCCCAAGGCAGCGGCTGCTTTACGGGCATGCCAGTCTGGATCGCTTTTTCCATTTCGGTCATTGCCCAAACGTCACGCTTCATTTCTGTTTTCGTCGGTTTTCCGTGTGTCTTGATGGCTTCCTGCTGAACTTTTTTTCCCGCCTTGTAACGGTTTTCCGTATTGGTCAGCTTGTCAGCCAGATGCTGTGTTTCGAACTTCTTCGACAAAAATTTTGCAAGCTTGTCATCTTCACTGATAGCGAGCCAGTCCATCAACGTCACTCCTTCAAAATCCTGATCACCTGTCGCCAGATCAAAGCGCTTGAGCCCGTCAATGTTTGCCCAAATGTGTGTCAGGTCAATTGGATTCATGTGAACCACCAGCCGCCTCACCTTGCGTTGACTTTGGTGCAATAGTCCTTGTGTTAACAGGAACTCACTGCGATAGACCAACTTACGAATCAATCTTTCTCCACCAGAGCCGGGCACAAATAGATGGATACCATCGGCATGCATGGAGGCGTCAAAACGAGGCAGACACGTAACCCTGAGCACATCAATATCCATCGGCGATGACGACAAATAGTGGTGCTCGATCATCCATTCGACAACACCTCTTCGCGTCCGCTCTTTTATGCCCGGGTACATCTCCAGCCGAGGAGGGTCGATGTATTCACTGTTGTTGTGTCGCAGAATCTCACCAATCAGCAGATGCATGTAGTCGTCAAATCGCAATCCGGCTGCATCCATTCGATCCGCTTCTCCCCGAATCTTTGGACGCCCCATCGTACTTCCCGGCAACAAATGGTCATTTGTTTTTTGACGCTGGTGGTGGCCAGACTCATTAGGTGCCTTGTTGATCGCGTCATACACCTTGCCGTAGCTAGCCGTAATGCTCAGCTCTTCCAATGTGTACATGGTCAGCTTATTCTTGAATTCTCCGTTGTCTGCCTCAAACATATTGAACGTGCTGCCATACCAATCTCGTGGCTCGATGGTGTGGCCGAACCGGGAACACAGGGCGACTTTGTCTGTGGCGGCATTCAATATCGCCAGCAGTGCCGTGGTGGCACTGGCCGCCTCAAACCCGACATATATTCCAAAGATGTAATCAATCGATGCCCCCAACACTTCCGTTCGCCAAGGCGATTTCAGTCGCTTGAGTGGATGAATTGAGGAAATCAGTGTCTGGTCTGTAGATGTGCTGTCGATGTATGCGACACCATTGAGCGTGTCATACCGATCACGAGCCTTATTCATGCGCCGCAGAGTTTCATCGCGTGAAGGAGACATCCCCCGGTTCAACTCAATCGATCGCAGTGTTTTTTGGCTTCGCAACCCCCAATATCTGAACATTTCTGGACTGATGTCGAACGCCTCAGGCTTGAGCGTGACTTTGACACCTTGTGCATAAGCCATGACTGATTCCACGAAGTAGTCGTTGCATGTCCTGGCCAAGGCCACACGATCAGAAACTCCCTTTGCTTTGTGTCGCTGCCAACCCAAAGCCAACTTGGTCCTGGTATCTGGCGAAAGGCTCGGCCTGTGTTTCTTGTCCCCACGCATACGGGCTGCAATGTTCGGACGCCCGGTGTCTTTGGTACTGAACTTCTGCTGCCCCGGAGCACCGCAATTGCCGTATCCCGGCATAAGTGCTCTTTTTTCACCCAATCCCAGAAGATAAGCGTGCAGTGCTCTGCGTATCTTGACTGTAGATTTCAAGCCCAGCTCTTGAGCCCGCTTAGCTGGCCAAAACTTCAATTCGGGATGTTCGAGAATTTCACGGACAGTACACCCACACACAAACGGCTGGATCAATTCATAAGAGTGATCTCTCACTTCTTTCCACTTGACAAGCTTTCGCCTGTACCGCCGTAAAGGGTTGTTTTCGAGTTCAGATTCAAGCTGGGCATCTGTCCATAGCCAGTGCTCTGGCGTTTTGAAATCGACCAGTGTGCATGTCTCTGAATCCTCCAAGGCCTTAGCCAGTCCAATGGCAGAAATTGCTCGCGGAGCTGAGACATAGTTGGACAGCCTTTTACCTTTGGATTTCGGAAATGGCACATGAATCACCAACTCCTGCGCCAGACTTACATGAATGATCCTAGACATCTGGATCATCTTGCCCGTTGCCGACTTCTGGAGGATGCATTTACCTAACCAACTCTGACTCATGCAGAACATCCTAGGAAGTGCTCAGCCAAACTACCGAGGCAGCAGTCTTTGCCACGCCTGATCGGTTTGAGCATGGAAATGCGCTGCCCCATATCTATGTCAATGAGATGCAGCCATACTCCCGCACGCCACAAGGCAGATGTCTGTTTTTCATCTACGTGAACAGCCTTGCCAGCCTGCCTAATAGCCACATGCATGGGCTGCTCCTTGAAGGAGTGATTGAGGTGATCACTGAACTCTTGCAACTGTCCAGTACCGACCCAAGTGAGGACCTCGTGCCGAGCAGGCTGGTATGTCTGCAAGTTTTTGAGCAAGATGGGATTGAATAGAGATCCCCCCTCACGAAGATGCCTTACACCAACACTGTGGCAATAGATTTCATCCAAAGTCGTCCGCTCCTGCGCCCGCGCACTGCCCATCAGGATCTCATCAGGCTTACAGCTCACACCTAGATGATGCGTCTTGCCCTGCCATTGAATCGTGGCCATCATGTCCAGCGATGCGATGTAAGGAACATCACTGCCCACAAAATTCCCATGCTCAATACCCGCATCGCGCGCGATGTCCAGCAACCCAACCGTCCGAGACTTCGGATACGTCTCAATGGGATGCTGATGCTCTGTCGGCCACATAGGCAAACACTCCCGTAACTCCACAGCGCCCAAGTACGCCAGCTGCAAGGCTGTGTGATGCTCCAGTTTGCTCAGGAAATGGTGGTTGCGCTTGTGAATGCTCAGCGAAGAGAACATCTGATGGCTCACAGGACTTGAGAAACCCCGAGTGATCCGAATCCAAGGGCTATAAGCTTCTCCGCGACCTTGCCCTCGGCCTGCCTTGATCCAACTGAGAACCTGCTTCAGTTTTCTCTCTGTGTAGGATTTTTTAAGCTTGCTGCGATCCATCCGCGTGATTCGGCCCAACAACCGATACTCATAGAGATACTGGCTTGATGAATCCATCACTCCCATGTACCTCTGCTCTCCAATATCTGACATGCGTTACCCCTCCGAGCACCAATGCGCTCGGTCATTCGTTGTCCAGATGCAACGGCTATTGCCGTGCATGGCGAAGGAGCACTGGTCAGGGATTTGTTGGATTCCTCAGAAATTCGCGAACGAGTTTCCCCCGCGCATGCCAAATTTCTTGGCATTCGAATGTAAATTTCCTGAAGAGCATCGACAGTCGCAGCCCGTGCCCCATTGACATGGGATTGAGCTGGCCAGAGAATGAAAGTGCTTAGTTTTGGTTCTCTGACCAAATCAACCCCGGCGGGCCTTGTGCCCGCCGTTTTCTTTTACGTCATAGCAACCTCCAACAGAGGGTTGGACTTAGCCAGCGAGGCGACCAGGCTGGCACTTTTATTGATTTGCTGCAGGCTTGCCATCAGCCCGCTGATCTGTTGAGGTTGCAGGTGCCT
>JACCDG011365196.1_pt1 | contig 16122 bp, 16 predicted proteins | sample 7442471 | NCBI WGS metagenome assembly JACCDG01 (sample SAMN15323444, study PRJNA562643) | freshwater metagenome | isolation source: river surface water | place: USA:Blue River Watershed | collected 2017-08-17 | reverse complement strand
TTTGGTTCTCAAACGTTCGAGCTGATGTCAGCGCTGAACAGATAGCCGTTGAGATAGAGCGTGAGTTTGCTTCGACAAGTTCAGGAGCAACCGAGTCCGAACTTGTGATCGAGCCGGCTGTTGATAGTGCCTCGGAACCGAAGCGAGCGATCGGTCTTTTATATATCCCTCGGCTGAAAGCCGATGTTTGGCGGACTCCGATCATCTCTGATGTGTCTGGCCGAGCTCTCTCAATTGGAGTTGGCCACTACCCGATGACGCCGCTGCCAGGGGAGCCGGGAAACTTTGCAATCGCAGGACATCGAGCGACAAACGGTGAACCTTTTGCACGTTTTGAAAAATTGGCCGAGGGAGACTTGGTCTTTGTTCAAACCAAGGCCGGCTTTTTCACCTACGAACTATTTGAGAATCAAAAGATTCAAGAGCGTGAGGTTTGGGTTTTGGATTCAAACCCTAAGGGTTTAGCTGAAGGTGTTGATTCACTCATTACTTTGACCTCTTGTGATCCCCGTTGGAACTCAACCAGACGTTGGGCTTGGTGGGGGAGGCTGGTTGATTTCTCGACCGAGAGACCAAAGGAGTTGCAGCAATGATTTTTCCTTGGCTCTATAAAGTGCTTCCCGGAAACAAGGTCATGAAATGGGTGCAGCTTGTTGTGCTGGCGACTGGGGTTATCGCGGCCTTGATGCTTTGGGTATTTCCTGCAATTGATGCTGAGCTGAGCGTGCCCACTGTGGAAAGTTATTCAGGAATTTCTAAATCAATTAGCCTTGAATTGGCGAGAGAAGGAGTCACCTTATGACCATGAGAAAACTGATTGCTGCAGCACTACTTGCATCGCTAGCAATCTCCTCTCCCGCTATCGCGAATAACGGCAAGGGAAAGGGTCCTGAAAACACTCCGGCTGCCGATAAGACTTCACAGGTGAATGAAAACAAGCCTGTAATTGCCCCGACTCCTAACACCGAGGTTGCCGAGAAGGCGCAGGAGCAGGCTGCTGCCAAGGTCGAAGAGAAGAAGGCCGTCGCCGAAGAAAAGGTAGCCGAGGCAGTTGCCGTCAAGGAAGAAGCCAAAGAGGCAGTGGCTGCTCAGAAGGCAGCAGACCAAGAGGTTAAGAAGCTCGAAGAGCAGGCCAAGAGCCCTGCAGCTACCCCAGCAATCAAGTCTCAGTTAGATCAGGCCAAGGAGCGTGCCGAGGCAGCTGCGGCCGAGGCTAAGGCTAAGACTAAAGAAGCAACTGCAAGCTCCAAAGAAGCTGCAAATGCTAAAGCTGCGGCAGCTGCTGCCGAAAAGGCAGCTAAGGCTTTGGACAAGGTCAAGGGCGCTGCACCTGGATGCGTGGAGTTAATCGAGACCGGTAAGGCCGTTTCTGAGTCGTGTGAAGTTTCTCGATACGTGATTAGGTTCAACGCTGGCGTGGATCCTGACCTACAGGTCAAGGGCATGAAGGCCATCAAGATTCCGGTCAAGACCACCCTGAGGGGCGTCTTCTCTGGCGCAGTTGCTGATCTAAACGCTGGTCAGCTGAAAGCGTTGGTTGCCAGCGGCAAGATTCGCAGCGTTGAGCAGGACTACGAGGTCAAGCTTGATCCTGCTGCAACCGGTGAGACTCAGCTCAATCCAACCTGGGGTCTGGACCGAATTGACCAAACTTTGCTCCCACTCTCGGGTAGCTACACCAACCCAAACACCGGCTCTGGAGTCAAGGCCTACATCGTTGATACCGGTGTGCTGACAACGCACTCCGAGTTTGCTGGTCGCATTGCCTCCGGCTTCACCGCGGTCAGCGATGCCAACGGTGTGAATGACTGCAACGGTCACGGCACCCACGTTGCCGGCACTGTTGCAGGTGCGACCTACGGTGTTGCAAAGTCAGCAACTGTTGTTCCAGTTCGAGTCTTGGACTGTGCTGGTTCAGGTTACCTATCCAGCGTCATCTCTGGTCTTGACTGGATCGGCACCAACCACCCGGTTGGCACTCCAGCTGTTGTGAACATGAGTCTTGGTGGTGGAGCGAGCTCAACCCTCGACTCTGCGGTTGAGGCTCTTGTTGCCAAGGGCATCACTGTTGTTGTCGCTGCCGGCAACTCGGCAGCTGACGCCTGCACCTCATCGCCTGCGAGGACCCCAGGTGCGCTAACCATTGCAGCTAGCAACAGCACCGATGGCTTTGCATCGTTTTCAAACTTTGGATCCTGTGTTGATTTGATTGCCCCAGGGGTTTCAATCACTTCGGCTTGGATTGGTTCATCAACCGCTACCGCTCAGATAAGTGGAACCTCAATGGCTTCTCCTCACGTTGCTGGTCTGGTTGCCTCGGCAATGACTGCCGGTTACCTGGCTCCAAACCAGGTTGAGTTTGTAATCGAATCCGGCGCAGCACCTTCCACCATCGCTGCGGCTCCTGCGGGAACTGCGAACCTCTTGGCTCAGGTTGTTGCTCTAGCACCAACCGAGCCAAAGCCTGAGGTTCCAACCGAGTCTGTGACTGTTCCAGTTGCTCCGGTGTTGACCGATGCTGCATTTTCTAAGAACACAGCCAGAATCAACTGGACTATCTCGCCAGATGGTGGCTCACCACTTCTTTCACACAGCGTTAGGGTTTGGGAGCGCGGTCAGTTGGTTCGAAAGGTTGACGTTGCAGCGAATGTCACGACCGCCCGTCTCACTGGTTTGAAGTGGGGAGTGAGCTACACCTTCACGGTAGTTGCAAACAACGCAATCGGCACCAGCGTTGACTCTGCGGTGACTACGGCCTACACGCCTAAGAGATAGTTTGTGGAAGCCTCAACGGCACAGAAAGAGCTGAGGCTTTTCCACAATTCGGTTCTTGACCTTGTTTAGCCAACCTTAGCTAAATTAGGGTTTGAACATGACCTATGTTTTCAACATGCACGAAGCTAAATCAAAGCTCTCCAAGCTGGTAGAGCTAGCCGAAAGTGGCGAAAACGTGCGTATCGCCAGAAACGGGCATGCTGTCGTGGAGCTCACAGTAATTCAAAAGAAGAGCCGACCGCTCTTTGGCGAGTTTAAGCCCCTCAACGTCTGGACTTCTGACGATTTCGACGAGCCGGTGAAAGAGTGGATTGACGCTTTTGCCCTATCGCAAAGCGAGCTAGAGCTACCGAGTAACGAAAATTGAACCAACTGCTTTTTGACTCCAACGCTCTAATTTTCTATACAACACTCGATAGGCGAATTGGCAAGAAAACAATCGCGCTGCTAAATCGATCAGAGCTTTTCTACTCACCGCTCAGCCTCATCGAGCTAAAACTAAAAAACAGAAAAGCGACCAAGCCATCGCCAGAATTGCAACTTGAAGAACTCGACTCTCTTGGGATCGATGAGCTCAAGGTTGACTCTGGAGTAGCGGCGAATCTTCTTGATTTGGAAACCTCAGATCCTTTTGATCTGGCCTTGGTAGCCCAAGCAAAGCAGCGAGGCATGCTGTTTTTGACTTCAGACCAGCGAATCTTGAATTCGGGACTGACGTTTGTGAGAGACCTGACCGACTAGGCAGTCGGGTCAGCGATACCCACATAGACAGTCTCGAGATATTCCTCGATACCCTCTTGTGAGCCCTCGCGACCAAGACCTGACTGCTTCACTCCGCCGAAAGGACCGGCGGGGTTTGATACCAATCCGGTGTTCAAGCCAAACATGCCAACCTCGAGACTCTCGGCTAGGCGTAGTCCACGGTTCAGGTCCTTGGTGAAGGCATAGGCAACCAGACCATACTCGGTGTTGTTTGCCATCTTCACTGCTTCAGCTTCAGTCTTGAAGGTGCAGATCGGTGCAACTGGACCAAAGATCTCGTTCTGCAGAATGTCGCAGCTCTCTGGAACCGAGACCAAAACTGTTGGTGGGTAGAAGTAACCCTCGCCTGATGGAATCTCTCCTCCGAGCAAAACCTTGGCACCCTTGTCTTTGGCATCTTGGACCAGAGCGTGAACACCCTGGCGAGCACGCTCTTCAATTAGAGGTCCGATGTTGGAACCATCCTCAAGACCGCGACCAACCTTTAGGGCAGCCATGCGCTGGCTTAGCTTTTGACCAAACTCTTCGGCCACACTCTCGTGAACGATAAATCTGTTTGCTGCGGTGCAGGCCTCACCCATGTTGCGAAGCTTGGCCAGCATCGCACCCTCAACCGCCTTGTCGATATCGGCATCCTCGAAGACCAAGAACGGTGCATTGCCACCAAGCTCCATAGACACTCGCAATACCTGGTGGGCGGAGTCTGCGATGAGCTTGCGACCAACCGGAGTAGATCCAGTGAAAGACAGCTTTCTCAGACGGTCATCTTTGATCAGCGGACCGGTTACCTCTTGCGGGTTGGTGGTGGTGATGACGTTCAGCACACCCTTTGGAAGACCTAGGTCCTCCAATACCTTTGCAAACAGTTGCGAGGTGAGCGGAGTTAGCGCGGCAGGCTTTAGCACCATGGTGCAGCCTGCAGCGATAGCGGGGGCAATCTTTCTGGTGGCCATTGCAAGCGGGAAGTTCCAAGGGGTAATCAAAAGTGCAGGACCGACAGGCTTTTTCAAAACCATGAGTCGGTTCTTACCATCAGGGGCAGTTGAGTAGCGACCATAGATGCGCGGCGCTTCTTCGGAGAACCAGCGCAGGAACTCCGCACCGTAGGCAACCTCACCCTTGGCTTCGGCAAATGGTTTACCCATCTCCATCGACATCAACATGGCGAAGTCATCCGCCATCGCGGTGACCTTTTCAAAAGCTGCGCGAAGTAGTTCTGCTCTTACTCGAGGAGCGGTCTTAGCCCAGTCGGCCTGTGCTTCATGGGCAGCAGCGAGAGCTGCCTGGCCGTCTTCGTAGGAGGCATCTGAGATGGTCTTTAGCACCTTGCCGGTTGCAGGGTCGGTGACATCTAGAGTCTTACCGCTTGAAGACTCTCGCCACTCACCACCTACGAATACACCGGTTGGAACAAGGTCAAGAACACGTTTTTCATCTGCGGGGGTAAACACTTACGACTCCTTCGTCTTACTACCATCTTGCCATCTCAGTCGAAGGGCATTTGCCACCACCGACACCGAGGAAAATGCCATTGCTGCCCCAGCGAGCATCGGGTTTAGAAGTCCTATGGCTGCCACGGGGATTAAGAGAATGTTGTAGCCAAAGGCCCAACCCAGGTTTTGGAAAATGTTGCGATGGGTTCGCTTTGCAAGCTTTAGAGCAAATGGAATTGCAGCGGGGGAGTCATCCAAAATCGTGATCGAACTGGCAGCTTGAGCAGCGTGAGCACCTGACCCCATGGCAATCGAAGCTCGAGCCGCACTCAGTGCCGCAACATCGTTGATGCCATCGCCGATCATCACGCTGTCTTTGGTGCGCTTCACCACCTCAAGTTTTTCTTCGGGGCTCACTCCGCCCTGGAACGAAGTTATGCCAAGTAGCTTGGCAACTTCTTCCACACGTCGTGGGGCATCACCAGAGAGCAGCATGGTTTCAAAGCCAAGCTCGGAGAGGTCAGAGATAACTTCTTTCGCACCCGGTCTTAGCTCGTCGCTGAGTTCGATTAGGCCGTGAGCCCAACCCTCCCAGGAGACAACCACCAAAGTGTTTGGTCCAGCCAGCGAAAGCGCCTTATCAAGTTCGGCCTGGTTTTCATAGCGCTGCGGTTTACCAACGTGCACCTCGGTGCCATCAACCACGCCAACCAATCCAATACCTGCGATCTCTTTGACATCGGTTGCGGTCTTTGCATTGGAGAGCTTGGAAATTGCCTTAGCAACCGGGTGCTTCGAGCCCGCTTCAACGGCGGCTGCGTAGGTAAGCATGGTTGCTGCCCCAACGCCACCCAGACCCCTGGAGTTAACGACCCTCAGCTCACCATCGGTCAGGGTTCCGGTCTTGTCGAAAATTATGGTCTTGGTGCTCGCTAGATCTCTGAGTGAGTCTGGGTTTCGAATCACGACTGACCGCTTGGCTCCAACCGAGGTTGCAACCACCAAACTCATTGGCACCGCAATACCCAGGGCGCATGGACACGCAATTACCAAGACAGCAACTGCTGCTTCAAAACCCTTGGTCCAATCCCCAAGCAAGAGCCCCCAGACCAAGAAGGTTGCAAGGGCAATCAAAATCACCGCCGGCACAAACACCGCTGAGATTCGATCGGTCAGTGAGGCCAACTTGGTTTTTTGGCTAGTTGCCTCGCGAACTAAATCTGCAATCTGACTGAGTCTTGATGTTGAGCTGGTTGATTGCGCGAGCACTCTTATCTCACCAGATAGTGAGGTTGTGCCGGCCGTGACTAAAGCACCTGATACCAACTCAACCGGGAGTGATTCGCCGGTAAGGGTAGAGGTGTCCAAGGTTGCATTCGCGCTTTGCAGCACGCCATCAACTGGTACTCGCTCGCCGGCTGCAACAAAAACCAAGTCACCCTTCTTGATTGTCGCAGTGTCAATCTCGACTCGCATGCCATCGCGCTCGACGAGAGCCTTTTGAGGGATGGCACTAAGTAGTGCTCGAACCGAGTCTGTTGCACTTCGCCTGGCTCGAACCTCGATGTAGCGACCGATTAGAACCACGGTTGGGACAACCGCCGCTACCTCGAAATAGGTGTGGTGCATGCCTGAGAAAATCAAATAGACCGAGTAGGCGTAGGCGACCGTTGATCCAAGTGACACCAAGGTGTCCATGGTGCTACTCAGGTGACGAAGGTTCTTTATTGCGGCAATGTGAAACGGTGCTGCGACATAGAAGAACACGGGAGTCGAGAGTGCGAAAACCAACCAGTGAACATCTGGGAAGCTCAGCTGCGGGATCATGGCAAATGCCATGGCTAGCGCAGAAAGAACAGAGCCGATCCAAAGCTTCGGTTTCAGGGCCTGGAGCTCAGGCTTGCCCTCACCGACTTTGTAGCCAGCGTCCTCGACTGCCTTTTTGACCAAGTCAAGATTGAGTGCTGAGTCGAACTGAAGGTGAGCCTTCTCGGTCGCAAAGTCAACGTAAGCGCTAACTCCAGGGACCTTGTTTAGGCTCTTCTCAACTCTTCTCGCGCATGCCGTGCAGGTCATGCCCTCAATCTCGAGCTCGGTCAGGTTATTAGGCATTTAGGGTTGCGAAACCAGTTGCCTTGTAGCCAGCCTCGGCCACTGCATCAGAGAGCTGGTCGTTGCTGACGCCATCAACTTCAACCTCTGCCTTGCCGGCAGCGTGGTCCACGTTTACAGCTCCCACACCCTCAATAGCGGTTAGCTCCTTGGTGATGCTCATCGCGCAGTGGCCACAGGTCATGCCCTCGATTTGAATTTCTACTTTTGCCATCTCATTACCTTTCGGGTTGGTAGTTGCAAACATCGCCAGAGCACAGCCTTGGCTGTTCTTTGGAGAACTTCATGTGTAGCCAGCAGCCGGCACAGAATCCGACTGCTGCCTCTGCAAATAAGAACATCAGACACAACGCGCAAAGCGAGAGAACTATTTCGTCCCTCAAACCGAGCCAGCCCATCATGAAGCAGGCGGTCATAACCATGCCGAGTCCGATGTACCAGGCTGTTTGTTTGGGTTTAGCATCTACCCACTCCGGGCGCTGATTTCGTACCAGGAACTCACCAAGTATTAGCGATGGGGTAAAGCGCTGGCCAAAGAAGAGCCTCAGGAACATGTCCAGCATGAAGGTGGCACCAAAGAATCTCAGAAGCGAGAAGTCACCGGTGAATAGCGCCATGCTCCAACCGAAAAACCCCAGCACAAACAACAACCCGGCTGCCGCTCTAACAGCGCGCTCGTTAAAAACCGGGAAGTCGTATTCGGGGATTGAGACTCCGAAGGAGGTGTGAAGTGGTTTCATTCGAAGAGATTCGCTATCTGGCTCCAGCGCCCTCTGTTGATCGAGTACCAAACCCAGGTTCCGCGGCGCTCGCGGGTGATGAGACCAACATCGGTGAGCTTCTTTAGGTGGTGGCTAACAGTGGGTTGTGAAAGCGACAGTGGCTCAGTCAGGTCACAAACACAGGACTCCTGCTTTTCGGCTTTGGCGATCATCGCCAACAGCTGCAACCTAGTTGGATCAGCCACCGCTTTGAGCAGCTCCGCAATACCTTCAGCGCTGGTTCGAGCCAGCGGCTCCAAACCAGGTGCTGGAGCACACTCCAGAAGCTGAAGCGGAATCTTGGTCACCAATTGTTCACCTAACACTTATAGACAGTCATCTATGTAGACATAGATACTTGTCTATGTTCAACACTAACCCAGGATTGAAATTCCATGACTGCTGTTCGCCCACTCTTTGCTGAGTATTTGGGCACCGCACTGGTTGTTGCAACTGTGCTTGGGGCAGGTCACATGGTCACCACTTTGCAAGCTCCAGCGGCGCTTGGTCTATTGATGATTGCGGTCTGCGTGGGTGGGGTCCTATTTGGTGCAATCTCTGCGCTTGGACCCATCTCGGGAGCACACTTCAACCCTTTGGTCTCCCTTGCCTTTTTGCTAAGACGCGAACTTACCGTTGCCGATTTCTTTGGTTATGTGCTGGTTCAAACCCTGGGTGCTTTGAGTGGTGCGGCTATTGCAAACCTGATGTTTGATAAGCCGGCTTTTGTAATTAGCAGCGTTGACCGAGTTGGTACGGGCATCTTTATCGGTGAGGTTTTGGCAACCTTTGGCCTGGTGCTTTTGATCTTGGTGCTGGTTGATCAAAAGCCAAATCTGATACCTGCAGCCGTTGCGCTTTGGATCGTCGCAGGCCACATCTTTACCTCTTCAACCTCTTTCGCGAACCCAGCGGTGAGTCTGGGTCGAATGCTCTCTGATGCTCCAAGTTCAATTTCGCCAAGCTCAATGCCGAGCTATTTGATGGCACAACTGATTGGTTTAGCGCTCGCACTTTTGGCTTCACAGGTTCTAATCAAAAAGAAAGCAGATCATGTCTAATCACATCGCATCCGTAATGTTCGTCTGCGTCCACAACGCAGGTCGCAGCCAGATGGCTCAGGGCTTTTTGCAGCACCTAGCTGGCGACCGCATCGAGGTTCGCTCCTCCGGCACCATGCCAGGAAACCAGGTCAACCCATCAGCTGTTGAGGCCATGGCGGAGCTGGGCATTGACATCTCTTCCGCTAAGCCAAAGGTGTTGACCGATGAAGACGTGCAGGCATCTGACTACGTCATCACCATGGGCTGTGGCGATGCCTGCCCGTTCTACCCAGGCAAGATCTACCTGGACTGGAAGCTGCAAGATCCAGCCGGCAAGGGTGTTGAGGATGTACGTCCGATCCGCGATGAAATCAAGGGATTGGTCGAGAACCTAATCGCCGAAATCGACGCTAAAAAAGGCAATTGACAAACTAGTTAGGTTTACCTAACCTATTCAGAGCAGAGGGGCGACCCTCTGCTCTTTTTAGTTAGGAAGCACGTGAAGAAATCACTCGTCGCACTACTCGCTTTGGTCACGGCAATTTCGCTGGCAGGCTGTGCCCCTGCCATCGAATCAACTGAGTCGGCATCCGAAACTGCACAGTCCGAGCCACTGGTTGTATACGCAGGCAGAAGTGAAGAGCTGGTTCAGCCGCTGATTGATCAGTTCACTGCAGAGACCGGCATTGAGGTTGAGGTTCGCTACGCAGGTAGTGCCGAGCTAGCCGCTCAGATTTTGGAGGAGGGCGATAACTCTCCAGCGGATATCTTCTTTGCTCAGGATGCTGGAGCACTCGGTGCGGTATCCAAGGCTGCGCTTCTGAAGAGCCTAGACCAGAGCATTCGCGACTTAGTTGCCCCAGAGTATGGTGCGAAGGACGGATCTTGGATTGGTGTTTCGGGTCGAGTTAGAGTCCTGAGCTACAACCCTGACACGGTAACCGAGCTCCCCAAGTCGGTCTTTGATCTTGCCAACCCTGAATACAAAGGTCGCGTAGGCATAGCGCCGACCAATGCCTCATTCCAGGCCTTTGTTACCGCGATGCGAGTAATCGAGGGTGAGGCTAAGACCCTGGCATGGCTTGAGGCCATGAAGGTCAACGGTGTGGTTTACGAAAAGAATGGTGCGATTTTGGATGCCGTAGAGGCGGGCGAGATCGACATGGGTTTGATCAACCACTACTACTGGTTCGCCAAGGCCAAAGAGGTTGGTGTTGAAAACCTAAAGTCCAAGATCGCTCAATTTGAAAGTCAGGATGTTGGCAACCTGAGAAACGTGGCCGGCGTTGGAATCCTCAGCGATAACCCAAGCGCCAAGACTTTTGTTGAGTACCTGCTCTCTGAAAAGGGTCAGCGCTACTTTGTCGAACAGACCGGCGAGTACCCACTTCTTGAGGGTATTGACCTGGTCGAAGGCCTTGTGCCACTAAGTGATATTCCAGCCCCAGAGTTTGACCTGAATGACCTAGATGCGCTTGAAGCGACCCTAGAGCTGATCAGGCAAGCTGGGCTAATCTAGCCAGATAATGCGTAAACCCCCAGTCATTGTTGTAGCACTGGGGGTTTTCGCTTCCCTGGCGGCCTTGCTGCCGCTTGGGTATCTACTGATTCGCCTTGGTCAGGGTTTTGATAAGGCAGTTGCAGAGCTACTGCGGCCAAGGACTTTGGAGCTGTTGGCAAACACGGTTTCGCTCGTTCTTGCTGTCACGTTGACCGCGTTGGTAATTGGATTTTTGCAAGCTTGGCTGGTGACTCGAACCAACCTCAGAGCGCCAGGTTTCTATGCTGTCTTGGCCACCTTGCCACTTGCGATCCCAAGCTATGTGATGGCCTTTGCCTTCACCGCCACCTTCCCTGGTTTCAGAGGTTTTTTCGCTGCTTGGTTGGTGCTGAGTCTCGCGACTTCCCCGTATGTGTTCATTGCGGTCTCAGCTGCATTGGTGAGAACCGATGTTGCCGCCGAAGAGGTGGCGAGAAGTCTTGGGCTATCGAGAATCCAGGTGCTGCTTCGAGTCACCTGGCCACAGGTTCGGCCTGCAGCTACCGCATCTTCGCTACTGGTAGCGCTTTATACCCTGAGCGAATTCGGTGCGATCTCGATACTTCGTTTTGACACTTTCACGAGAGCCATCTACAACGCCTATCGACTGAGCTTTGATCGCACCTCGGCCGCAGCCTTGGCGCTGGTTTTGATTGCGCTGACTTTGATGGTGATTTGGTTTGAGCATCGCTATCGCGGTGACTATCTCCCGCAGCGCACCGCGATGCAAAAGCCGTCTCGAATTGCCTTGGGTAAATCGCAATCAGCTGCTTTATTGGCATTGTCCGGGGTTGCGATTATCGGGGTGGGCATACCGCTCTACTCGCTTTTGAACTGGACCATCATCGGATCTTCGAGTGCAGATCTAAGTGAAATAGTTGAGGCGCTCATTGGGTCGGCAACGGTTGCATTTGGATCTGGCGCACTAATTGCACTGGTTGGTTTGGCCGTTGTGATTTGGGTGGTGAGGTTCCCATCTAGATTTTCACGAGGCATCGAGTTTTCAATTTGGGCAACCCATGCACTGCCTGCAATCGTGATTGCCCTGGCACTGGTCTTCGTCGGTGCAAACCTATTGCCGTGGGTTTACCAAACAGTCTGGATGCTGGTCTTTGCCTATTTGATTCTGTTCTTACCCAATGCGCTCTCTGCCATCTCCACTCCAATAGCTCAGGTTCCCACTTCGCTAGAACAGGTGGCTAATTCGCTTGGAGTAAAGGGCAATCGGACTCTCTATAAAGTCGTGCTCCCGATGGCGACGCCGGGCATTATCGCAGGCGCAGCACTTGTGTCGCTGACTGTTTTGAAAGAGCTACCAGCCACACTGCTGCTTCGCCCAACAGAACTTCAGACCCTTGCAATCAGATTGTGGAGTGCAACTGAGGAGCTGCAGTTTGCCCAAGCTGCCCCCTATGCACTGCTTCTGGTAGTGCTGGCTGGAGTTCCTGCCTTAGCCTTAAACGCTCAAGCCAGAAAAGCGGTAGCGGAGGTGAGCGACTGATGTTGAAGATCTCAAATCTTGCTATCTCCTATGGCGGCAAGAGTGTGCTCAGTGACCTATCGCTTCATGCCGGCAGGGGAGAGCTAACCGCAATCCTTGGAGCATCGGGAGCTGGTAAGTCGACACTGCTTCGATTGATTGCCGGGTTTGAAAGACCAACCTCTGGTGAGATCTGGCTCGATAACACCCAGATTGCTGGCGACCAGGTATTTATTGCCCCAGAGCACCGCGGCATCGGAATCGTCCCGCAGGACAGCGCTCTCTTCTCTCACCTCAGCGTCTCAGACAACGTTGGCTTCGGTCTTCCGAAATCACCATCCAAGGCAGCTCGCGTGCAGGAGCTTTTGAAGCTAGTGGGTCTTGAGGAGTATGCCAATCGCAAACCGGCATCACTCTCGGGTGGACAACAGCAGCGCGTAGCACTCGCCCGAGCGCTTGCCCCAAAGCCCAAGTTGATCCTGCTGGATGAACCTTTTAGTGCTTTGGATCAGGAGCTCCGAGCACGCCTTCGTGATGATGTGAAGCGAGTGCTCAAGGCTGAGAATGCGACAGCAATCTTGGTGACCCATGATCAAGAAGAGGCATTGTCTCTCGCTGAAAAGGTGGCCGTGCTGCGAGATGGTCGAATCATTCAGGCCGGTGCTCCAACCGAGATCTACAACGCTCCGGCTGACTTAGGTATTGCCACCTTCTTGGGTGACTCGGTCTTGGTTGATGGGGTTGTGGTTGGCGACAAGATCGAGACCGATCTTGGAAAACTATCCGCATTGAACTCTGTCACCGAGGGTGAGCGAGGAGTAGTAGCGATTCGTTCGGAGAACTTTTATCTGCAGCCAAATCCAGGTGGTGATTCTGAGGTAGTGGGTCGAGTGTTCTTTGGCCACGATGCAGTTGTTGAAGTTCAAACTCCCAAGCTAAAGATCAGGGCAAGATCAAACGGCCCCTTTGCTCCAGAGGTCGGCATGCGGGTTACGGTTTGGGTGCGTGGAGCGGTGAACTTCTACCCTGCTAGTTCGCAGTGAAGCGGTGTTTGGGCTACTTTCCCGAAGTTAGACTTTGGGAGGCCGCAACGCTTGGCCAAAAGACGGAGAACAATTGAACTGGCTGGACGCGGAACACATCATCACCGCGTTTGGACCCTACTTCGTCTTTGCCGTCACGTTCGTGATTTTTCTTGAAACCGCGTTTATCCTGACCTCGTTTTTACCAGGCGACTCATTGTTATTTTTGACCGGCCTGACACTCTCCACTACAACCCTGTGGCTCCCAGATTGGGCAGGGTTTTTGCTTATCTGGCTGGCAGCATTTCTTGGCACGCAGACCGGTTACTGGGTTGGCTACAAGATTGGCCCACCACTATTTGAGCGTCGTCAAAACCTCATCATCAACAAGAAAGTGCTTGAGAAGACCCACGAGTTTTTTGAAAAGTATGGAACCAGGGCAATTGTGCTCGCTCGCTTTTTACCAATCCTCAGGGCTCTGATTCCAATGCTTGCAGGCATCTCGAAGATGGACACCAAACGCTTCACCAAGCTCAACTTCATGGGTGCGGTGTTGTGGATCGGTGTCTTCATGTTCTCGGGCTATCTTCTCGGAAATGTCCCGCTGGTCAAGGAGAACCTAGAGACCACTGTGCTGTTGATTGTGGTGTTCACAACTTTGCTGCTACCGATTGAGATCCTGCGCGACAGACTCGCAAACCGTTTCGCTAAGCGGCGCAAGTAGCGGTCAAGGTTTTACACTTGGTCAAATGCAAACTGGCTCAAAACTTCTAGCAATCGCAGCACTAATCGCATTACCTCTTGCAGGCTGCTCCGCTCCGGTTCTCACCCCAACCCCAACTGCGACTCAAACGGTTGAGCCTGAGCCAGAACCAGTCTTCATCCCAGCACCACTGACCGGCGTGCTGTATGCCGAGGAAGATGCTGCTCACCTTGCACTCCCTGCAGTCGCAGGCAAGGTCGACAACACCTGGGGTGGTAGACCACAGCTTGCACTCAACGACGCAGACCTCGTCTACATGACCCGTGTTGAAGGTGGCATGACCCGCATGCTGCCGGTTTGGCACTCCAGAATGCCTGAGGCCATTGGACCCATTCGTTCAGTCAGACCCGTAGATGCCGCCATCATCGATCCGTTCAACGGCATCTTCGTGTACTCCGGTGGGCAGGCACCTTTCAAGCGTGCTGCCAAGGAGACTGAGCTTGTGATGAGCGACGAGGACACAGAGCAGTCAAACGACACCTACTACCGTGAGAAGTCTCGCTCAGCTCCTTGGAACCTAATGTTCCGTGCTCAGAAGCTGCAGCAAAACTACAAAGACATGCCAGCTCCAACCCCAGGTTTTGAGTTTGATGCAGCACCAAGTGCAGTTGCCCTTGGAACGGTTGCTACCGGCATGACCATCAAATACCCCGGAACCATTTCTACCTGGGAGGGTGGATCTGCAGCCTTCCCCTGGGCAGCTGCTTCCGAGCCAGCTTGGCTTCACACCCTGGACAAAGAAGAGCACTACCAAGAGGGCGGTGACCGCGTTGTCACCAAGAACGTTGTGGTACTAGAGGTTGTTCACGACAACAGCTTCATCGATCCAAAGTATGGAGCGATTCCAAAGGCCAAGTTGATTGACAACTCCGGTATCGCCCACATCTTCACCGATGGCTACTACCTAAAGGCCACTTGGTCCAAAGCTGGATCAGCTGATCCGATTCTTCTCAAGACCGAAGATGGTCAACCCATCAAGCTAGCTATCGGTAACACCTGGATCGAGATGATGGACACCGCAAAGTCCAAACTAACCATCGTCGCTCCAAAGCCTGAGCCAGCAACCTCGTCTGACGAGTAACTGTCCCCTAAACAGACAGGGCCTGAGGGATTTCTCAGGCCCTCTTTGTTATCTACGCTTGAGCCATGCAACGCTGGGGAATTCGTTCAACTCTTGCGACTCTCTTCACGGTCGCACTCGTCCTGACATCTGGAGTTTCGGCTCAAGCAAAAGATGCCTGGAGAGTTTTAGACCCCGGCTTCTTTGGCCCAAAGTTCGGCTCTTTCAACGTTGATTACAACAACGGTCGCGACATCATCCTCATTGAGGAGGAGGGGGAGCGAACATACGACGCTGTCTACTTCGAAAGTCAGGGCGAACCCCGGGAGATCAAGGTTTGTGAGGACCCAGGAGCGAATCTTGCCTGCGGCAGCAGTAACTCCGGTTATGTCTCAGGAACCGTTGTGCTTCCCTTTTGCGGAGAAGTGGTTGAAAACTGTGTTTCAGGTCTGAGCGTTGGAACATCAACATCTATGGAAGCAGCCAGCTTTGTTGGCACTGGCTACGGCTCGACTTTCAAGGGCGACCCTTCACGCGGTATACCTAGCGGATCCGGACCTTCCTACTTCGACGCCAAGCATCCGCACTCGAATGGCAACAGGTATGTGGTCGCAGCCCTGCTGAACTTCTCAGCAGAGAGACGCGGCATCCAAGCCAATGAGTTCAGTGTGCGAGTGTTTCCAGTAGTTGAAAGACCCAGCGCACTGCCTTTTCCAAAAGCAGAGGTGTGCGAGACGCCAGATGGCAAAGGTCTGAATCGCTGCATCCAGCACTTTGAGGAGTGCATCTACCAACTCGAAGGCATTTGCGCAGCCGCCCAAGAGTTTGCACCAGATACCAGGGTCAAGGTTTCACTCAAACTAAGCAATGAGGTCTCGGGTTGGTTCCGCGGACGTTTGCAAGACCCAGAGATTTCCGTTGAGCCAATCGACCCGAGGTATTCCAAAGTAGAAGTTGCTGGAGCTCCAGTAACTGTCCCACGACTGGTCAGCTCATACGTTGTTGGTCAAGACGGTCCAAACATTGTTGGTGCTCCTAGTGACAATGGTCACACCGGCCCATTCACAATCTTCCGCGCTGCCTCCGCTCGCGGAATCGAGATTGTGAATGGTCTACGGAACGTGGTGAAAGACACGGCAACCGCAGTCAACACCGTTTGGATGATCAACTCGATCACTGCCAACCAAGCTGCGGGTGGAGCAGCGGGTTGTTTCTCTGATACCTCGAGACTTCTTGGAATCGTCACCACCAATGCCATGGCCTATACGGGAACTGTCCCTGACTACAACAACGGCTATCTCTCCTACCGAGTAGCCGGCATGCACTACATGCCGGATGGTGAAACCGAGGTGTTGGGAACCTATGACCTTG
>JACCDG010859448.1_pt1 | contig 16124 bp, 16 predicted proteins | sample 7442471 | NCBI WGS metagenome assembly JACCDG01 (sample SAMN15323444, study PRJNA562643) | freshwater metagenome | isolation source: river surface water | place: USA:Blue River Watershed | collected 2017-08-17 | reverse complement strand
ATTATTAAAACCACTTTCAAGTCCGAGTACCGAAAGTGGCACACCTATTTCAGAGTTGAAACTCTTTTCACTCTTTCGTGCATGAACAGTATTTTTAATCACCTCGTAAATAGCATCCTTTACAGAAGTTTTTCCAATATTTCCGGTTACCGCAATGATGGTTGGCTTTGTGCGAAGAAGGAGAAGTCGCGCTTCCCAGGTGATGATGGCAACAACGATACTCTTGAAAAGCGATTTCATATGCTAACGATCAGGAGGGATACTGTAATAATTAATCAAAAAATCAGTCAATTCCATGAAGGGATCAGTGAGTGTCTCTGATGCGTACTGAACACCCTTCGGTTCAACAGTATACAGGAAAATGAGAAATCGTGGCTCGTACGCAGGAAAATATCCGAAAAACGAGTGAAGGAATTTATCATCATAGTACCCTCCCCCTTCATTATCAGCGATTTGGGCGGTACCCGTCTTTGCCGCTATGGTGTAATGCTCCTTTTTGAGTTTTCCTTGCCGCAGTGCCGTATCAACCACCTTTACAAGCATACGTGTTATCTCCTCACTCGTTTCATTGGTAAAGACACGTGCACCCTCCGGGAATCCAACTTCGTGCACATCGCCATTTGTATAGGCTATCTCACGAGCAATATGCGGTGTAATGAGCGTACCGCCATTTGCAAGCGTCGCAAGTGCACGAACCGCCCCAATCGGCGTAAGCGCGATACCTTGTCCGAATGAGGCGGTCGCATATTCGACTTTTCTGGGGCTCTCAAGGTTTTTTACGAGACCGTAGGCTTCGTTTGGTAAATCAATACCCGTTTCACTACCAAGTTTTAGTTCATAAAAATATTTTCGGAATCGATCACTACCAAGGAGTTCCGCAATGTGTGCCACACCGGTATTGAGCGATTGATTGAGCACCTCCTGCATGGACACGGTACCACGGCCTTTTCCATCGTAATTTCGGATTGTTCGATCTTCAAGGTCAACATACCCCGCATCGTAGTAGGTTGAATACGAAGTGATGACACCCGCATCAAGTCCCGCAGCAACCGTGAGTGGTTTGATGATTGACCCGAGTTCATACACATTTTCAACAAGCGGATTCTGGAAACTCTCGATCGATATGTCGCGTCGATCATTGAGATCAAATGAAGGAAGTACGTTGAGTGCAATGATCTCGCCCGTCATCGGATCGATGATAATGCCACCAGAATACGTACTCTCATACTCATCCTGAACACTTTGCAGTACACGATCAAGTGTTCGTGCTACGGTTGGTTCAATGGTTGTTACGATATCTCCTTCCGAACGCTTGTCTGCATCAAAAACTATATCGCCAAGGTTTGCAAATATCTCTGCAAAAAAATTCACAGATAGTCGCTCTTCTTCACGACGAAGTACATCCTCATAGTATCGTTCGAGCCCATACTTCCCCACGCGCTCTGTCCCGTCATATCCGATAAATCCAACTGTTCGCGCAGCAAGTTCCTTTCCTGGATAATATCGCCACTGATTTCGATACAGGTGCACACCCGCGAGCCCCTTCTCTTCAATCTTCTCCGCTTCTTCCTTTGAAATAGTCTGTTTTATCTCTTGATACGTCTTATCCTTTCGATTTGCACGAGTAACAAAAAGTTCTTTATCAATTGGAGTGACTCCGTTAAGCGCTCCGTATGTTCTATCAACACCAGTGATTTTTGTTGGATCGACTGCAAGCAAAAAACCCGACTGGATAGTAGCCGCAGAGACTTTCTCATCATTTTTTGTCGTGAAATAGATGCTTCCGCGGTTGTACAAGTCGTGGACAGTATGCACGTACTGACGTTCACCGGTTTGCTTGTATTCTTCACCCTTTGCTATCTGCACTACATAAAGCCGCACAACCAGGATAAGGGCTATGAAAATTGCAAGGACCGATATGACCCGTATTCGTAAGATGGCCTCCTTGCGCATAGTAGTTATTCCCCGAGGGAGAGAGTGTCGTTTGTCCTATCGATAAAAATCTTTTCGTCTGTTTGAATAAACCCCTGAAGTGATGCGATATCTTGGCTTACTTTATGTTGAAATTCGATATACGAAGCCTCGAGTGTTCCAACTGATGAACTCAGCGTCGCGATTTCTTTATCTACCTCTTTCCGCATAACAACATGGACAACGGATGCTGAAAGGAAATAGATATAGCACGAAACAGAAACAATAATGCACGAGAGCGCTGCAAAAAACCACAGCCGTTCTTGTTCATAGAGTGTATTGTGTGTTCGCGAAATCATGCTTTTTCAAAAATACGTAACTTAGCACTTCGTGCTCTTCTGTTATTGTTCATTTCCTCACGCGTTGGGGTAATGGGTTTTTTAGTAACGAGCGTTCCTAGAGAATCGTGTGCGAATTGTTTGAAGGTATGTTTAACCATTCGATCTTCAAGGCTATGGAAGGTGATGACCGCGAGTCTCCCTCCGACCGAAAGGAGTGTGAATGCCTTTCGAAGAAATGTGTCGAGTACACCGAGCTCATCATTCACCGTGATGCGGAGCGCCTGAAACGTACGCGTCGATGGATTGATTTTTCCATGACGGTACCCACCTGGCACACTCGCTTCTATGATTCGTGTGAGCGCGAATGTGGTATCAATGGTTCCAAGAGTGCGCGCATTGATAATGCCTCGGGCGATACGCCTCGCAAATCGCTCTTCCCCGTATCCTTGGAGTATCGAGACGATATTCTCCTCATCCCAGGTATTTACGATGTCGTGCGCAGTGAATCCATAGTCTTCCCTGTTTCCGTATGTCATCACGAGCGGTTCATCTGTTAGAAACGAGAACCCCTTCCCATTCCCACTGAACTGCTCCATGCGCCATCCAAGATCCGCAAGGATACCATCGACCATTTCTATGCCTTCTTGTTCAACAATTGAGTCAATGTCTCTGAAGTTGCCAGTGACAAGCTTGATGGTTGCTTCACCATGAAGCTCTTCACTTGCGATACGCACCGCCTCTGGGTCAGCATCGATACCGATATATGTCCCGTGTGCACCAAGTCGCTCGATGATTTTTTCTCCGTGCCCGTGGGCACCGAGTGTTGCATCGACATAGACTCCGTGAGTTTTGATCGCGAGTGCGTCTACTGCTTCAGTCAGAAGTACGCTAGTGTGTTTTTCCATATCCGTTTAGAGGATGCCAATCTCTCCCAGTTTCTCTGCGAGAGCGTCTGCCTGTCCTTCAATACGGCGTTTGTACTCAATCCAGCGCTTCTCATCCCACATTTCTACACGATCATGGATACCTGCAAGAACGACCTTGGCGGTCAATCCTGCAAATTCCTTCAAGAAATCAGGAACGAGAATTCGTCCGACGCTATCTACCTCCGCTTCAACCGCTCCCGATAGGAAGAAACGATTGAACCCTCTCGTATCCGCCTGTCCGAGTGGAAGTTGACCAATTTTTTCAGTGATCTTCTCCCACTCTTTCAAGGGATATATAAAGAGACAGTTATCGAGTCCGCGAGTAACCACCACTGACTCTCCAAGTTCCTTCCTCCACTTGGAAGGTAAGGACAGCCGTTTCTTGGCATCAATGTTATGTGTGTACTCTCCAATCAGCATGTGAATTGATTGGTGAACCCTAACTGGCTCACTACTCTCATGTCAGAGTAGTTTACCACTATCTCCCACCACAATGCTACTATACACCACTTCGTCCCACTGCAACCCATAGTTATACACAGCACTCCATCGAGAAACAGAAAAAAGCCGGCACACAGGTGCCGGTCTCTTTGATAAACACTTTACTTCCCCCACTGACGCTTTAATCGTTCAATCCGCTGGAGCAAGATCGGATGAGTGATGTACTTGAGTGAGTACGTGAGGAATTCTTCAAACAATGGGATTCCTTGAGTCCTCTCGTATTCGAGCGCCTTCTCAACTGCTTGGTACTTGTCGAGTTGACGTCCAAAGGCGGCTGCCGGATCTACTGAGGTCTCAAATCGCAACCACAGTTTGATTACTATATCTCCGTTCGTAAGCGTGGCACAGATTTTTTCAAGCGCTCTCTTTTCGTTCTCGAACTTTACATCGAGGAGTACCTTCTTGTCACCGAGGTTTTCTTCAAGGATGACCTCATCACCGTGAAGTACTTCAGGCCAATCGTGAACCTCGAGCATCTCTAGGAGTCCATCGAGCTCTTCAGAAGTAAGTAGCGGTGATAATTCACTTGCTAATCTAATGAGTGCTTCCGTATGCTCCTTCACGGACTCAGGGTTCTTTACTCCACGCTCGACCCATCCGGTGCGTTTCAGGGCATGAAGTGCTTCGTAAACATGAGGAGCCTCATTTCCTCTCTTAAGAACTGTCTGTATCTGAGTATTCATAATTTCTCCTGGTCATGAAACACTGATCCTCTGAGAGAGTACCTCAATATCTAGTGCCGGTCTATTCCTGTATTTTCGGTCTCATGAGTGGGAACAGTTGTGTCTCACGAATTGGTTTGTCTTCAAGAATCGCAAAGAGACGTTCACCGAAACCAAAACCGCATGCAGGTGGCATACCATGTTCGAGCATCTCGACAAATTCATGGTCAGGCATCATCGCTTCCGCGTCACCCCTATCGAGAAGTGTCTGCTGAAGGTCGAAGCGTGCACGCTGTTCAAGTGGATCATTGAGTTCCGAGTATCCATTCCCTACTTCAGTACCAGCAATGAGTGGCTGAAAGCGTTGGGTCGCATTTGTATTCCCTTCCACTTCCTTTGCGAGTGGTGAGACAAGCTTCGGATGATTGATGACGAAAGCAGGGCCAGCGATGTTCTTGCGACAATACTTCCAGAGCGTGTCCGTGAGTCGCTCTTTATTGTCGCCTTCATAGGTCACTCCGAGCTCACGAAGCTTCTCCTGTATTTCTTCCTCATTTGCATGCGCGATATTGATGCCTGTCTGTCGTTCGATTTCATCACGGTAGTCGATACGTACCCATTCGTTCGCGAGATCAAAGGTGTACTCACCGCGAGTGAACTCTGTCTTCCCATATACTTCTTTCGCAATCGTTCGGTAGAGCTCCTCAACGAGCACCATGCCGTTTTCATAGTTTGCGTACCCCCAATAGAACTCCATGTTGGTAAATTCCTGGAGATGGTTTGGACTCGTACCTTCATTTCGGTATACTCGCCCGATTTCAAATGTCTTTGGAAATCCTGCCGCAAGGAGACGCTTCTGCCATAACTCGCCTACCGAAATACGAAGAAAGACATCGATATCAAAATCGTTATGCTTCGTCTCAAATGGCCGTGCCTCTGCCCCACCTGTCGTGAGTTCAAGTGTTGGTGTCTCGACTTCAGTGAAACCTTCTGTCTTCATGAATGCACGTGTCACATCCCAAAACTTCTCCTTGCGCTTGAACATCGCCTGAAGCTCATCCTTTGTGAGAATGTCGAGGTAGCGCTTTCGGAAACGTTCCTCTTCATCTTGAAGTCCATGAAACTTGTCAGGGAGCGGAAGGAGTGACTTCACTAGCATCTTCCATGACGTAACGAGAAGTGACCGCTCGCCCCGATCTGTCGTGAAAAGTGTACCAGTCGCTTCTATAAAATCTCCCGCATCGATAACTTCCTTAAAAAGTGCAAACGCCTCGGGATCAAGAACGTCTTCCTTGAGAACTACCTGCACCTTCCCGGTACCATCAAACAACGGCACAAAGAGAATCGCACCCTGACCGCGAACGATCATGATGCGTCCAGCAAGCGTGAGCGCAGTTCCGCTCGTTGCGAGTGAATCAAAAGAATCAAGCACATCAGAGATACTGTGCGTACGCTCACTCTGTGCCGGGTACGGATTAATACCCTTTGCTTTGAGTAGCTCAAGTTTTTTCACGCGCTCAGCGCGCACCTCATCAATACCTGACATGTCGATTATAGTAGCGTGTCGTGGTACATAACGCAAAACCGCCCGGGCAAGTGCCCGGGCGGTTTTATCATCTCATTAGTGTAGCCTACCCAACCTTGAGCACAGCGTAGGTCTGCTTTCCTCCGGGTGTCTCAAACGTAAATTCATCACCCTTTGCCTTCCCCATGAGTGCTTCACCGAGTGGTGAGAGGTATGAGAGCTTGTGCTCGTGAATATTTGCCTCTTCAGAACCAACAATGGTGTATGTACGAGTTTCTTTCTCACCTGCCTTTTGAATCGTCACTGCAGAACCAAGTCCAACGACGTCACCCTTTTGAATATGTGCAACAATCTTTGCATCCTTAATGACCTTCTCGAGGTACTGGATGCGCTCCTCAATCGCTGACTGCATATCACGTGCTTCCTGGTATTCAGCATTTTCAGAAATGTCACCGAGACTACGTGCGTACTCGAGTGATTCAGCAACTTCCTTGCGGCGAACGGTTTTGAGATTGTCGAGTTCTTTCTTTAGTTCTTCGAATTTTTCCTGGGTAAGAAACGAATCGTGTGGTTCACTCATATGTGATGCTGATGGTTAGTGCCCCCAATTATACGTGCGCACATGATGAAGTCAATTGACCCTAAAAAGTGTGTTGCGTTTCATGGCGAGTACCCCTGAAATTAATTATTGTGGTGAGAGCAATATCATGTCTCCATGAGACACACATTTCGTATGTTGCATACAGACACCATGAGCTCGACAACGAACTATTCTTAATTTTGTGGATTCGCTCCAAAATATTCTGGACGATTCGTCGACATCCATTCAAATACTCTCCCCATTACGCGTGACGCACCGATGGTATTCGCACGAGGACCATACTCCATCATGAGAATAAAAGCATACTGTGGTTTTTCATACGGAAAGAAACCTGCAATCCATGAATTTACCATCGCTTTCGAAGCACCGAGTTCTGCAGTACCAGATTTAGCTGCAATCGCAACATCCTTTCGTTCAAGCGCCCGTGCGGTTCCACCATCTTGTATCACTGCCTTGCGCATACCTTCCTGCACAACGATAAGCGCATCTTGATCGAGATTTAACGACACTCGTTCTCCATTCACCTCTTTTCGTAAATGTGGCGTCACAAGGTATCCACCATTTGCGAGCGCTCCGTAGGCACGGAGCATCTGCAGTGGCGTTGCTTGCATCGCGTACTGACCAATAGAGGTGAGGTACGTGTCACCGAGTCGCCAGTCATCATTAAACACCTCCTCTTTCCATGCAGGGCTCGGAACAACACCCTCTTCCTCACCAGAAAGTTCAATACCGGTAACGTCTCCAATACCAAACTTTTTGTAGTACTCGCGTAATCGCGTTATGCCAAGCCCTTTCTGATCTTCATACCCACCACCAATAGCCATCATGAATACGTTTGATGAGTAGGCAATTGCTTCACGAATAGTCATTGCGCCAAGTGAGTTGCGCCAGTCACGGAAGATGGCTGGATTATCAGGATCATACGGATTCGGAACGAGAATTTGTCCTCGGCTCACAATCACTTTTTGTGGACTAATGATTCCTTCTGCAAGCGCTCCATACGCAACAAATGGCTTTACGATGGAACCGGGAGTATAGAGACCACTCACTACTTTATTGAGATATGGATATCGCTCATCTTCGTTGTAGCTCTTAATGAGTGCCGCGTCATCACCATCAGCGAGCACTTCAGGGTCGTACGACGGATAGCTCGTCATTGCAACAATCTCTCCAGTTTCGACATTCATAATAGCTCCTGCGCCACTTCGAAAACCTTGTGCGATAGTTGTTGTTGCAATGAGGTCATACATCGCTTGAGAGAGACCAACATCAACCGAAAGATGGAGCTCACTCCCGGGAATCTGCGGACTCACCACCCCTTCCCCGATAACATCACCGAGAGCATTTACCTCAACGAGCTGTTTACCATTCTTTCCTTGAAGAATTTCGTTATACGCCTCTTCAATACCATTTCTTCCGAGATACTCTGTTCTGAAGTAAAAACCTGCTTTGTCTTTTTGTGGGTAGCTCACATACCCAATGAGTTGACCGATGCCTCGCGAATCATTGTATGCGCGCACCGGGAAAGAATACTCACCAGTGGTATCAATTTCATTCCATGCGATGAGTTCACCGACACGATCATAAATCGGTCCACGCTCAGCGATGATGAGTGCCTGCTCAAGGCGATTCTGTTCACCCTTCTTTGTCAGTTCTGCACCTTCAATAATCTGCAACTTAAATAGCTGCCCAAGAAAAATGAGTGCGACGAGTGTAAAAATAATACCAACACCATATACACTCGCGTATGAGAGTGGGAGTTCGATACGACCTTCGAGACGGCCAGTATTAAACGAGGGTAGATTTGATGAATCGAGAAGAATTTCCTCAAACGAAACATCTCGTTCTTGTTTTTTCGTAAACCATTTCATAGACGTGCCGTGTACCAACTTAGGTATGGACGAAGCAACTCTGCGCCAATGAGTATCCCACCGGCTGCGAGTGTATACGTCACTGCTCCCGGTGTTGGCCCAAAAAAAATATCGACGAGCGCGGCGATGATAATGAGTTCGTAACCAGGAATGAAAAATACATAGAGCATCGACACAAAGAGAAATACCGGAAATGACACCGTGAGTGCAATGATCGACAAGAAAATGAATCCGATGATGCGCATACGTTATAGAGACCCTGGGGCAGTTGTGCTAGCAGTGGTAGTCGCTTCAAACCGCACAGCATCAGGCACCTCAACCTTAATGAAACTCTCAAGGAAAGCAACATTCGCCTCGAGTGTTGATACATCAGGCACGCTCATCGGCTCCTTCGAAATAGTAACAGTGCGAATCGATTGAATCGCACGCGGGAATGTAAGATACGCACTCTGTTCTGGCTGAGTCGGCACCGAAACAACACGTTCGACGACACCGAGATCACCCATATGGAGTGAGGGCAAAACAACCGGATCACCTTCATTGATTTGAATTCCCTGTGGGAGAGATATTCGGATCACACCACCACCTTCACCATACGCATACGCGAAAACATCTGGTCCATACAGATACACCGTTGATTCAACATCTGGTGTCGAGAAGAGGGTAACAAGCGATACTGTTGGGTACACACGTGTCACCATACCGAGCGCATGGTCTCCACTGTGATACACAACAGCACCCTCACGAACATCATGGTTACTTCCCCTATCCACAACGAGAACATCATAGGGTGTACCTGGAGGACGAGCGATAACCCCCCCAAGGATGCGTTCATCACTCGTCTCACCGAGGAGCCCACGCAATTCTTCATTTTCACTCATGAGGCGCGCAACGGTTGCACTATTACCACTCTGTGAAGCAATTGTTTCATTGAGACGATCGATTTCATCTTGGAGTTCACTGTGACTTCGAAGATATGTCGGGAACGTTGCAGTTGACTCACGAAAATACTCACGCACATGCATAAAAGCTGTGACGGAACTCGACATAAATCCGCTGAGGATATTTTTGAGAAAAAAGACCGCAAAGAGTGCGATGGCAATATACAACACCCCCTGAACCAGGATGCGCTTAGCCTCCGAGTTCTGGTGAGAGTTCCTCTTCGTTTTGAATGAGAAGTTCTTCATATTGTTCTAGATTCTCGAGAACCAAACCAGCACCACGCACAACCGCACGAAGTGGATCAGGAACAACAACGACTGGCAGTTTGAGTACTTCTTCAAGGAGGTGCGGCACTCCAGGAATTAACGCTCCACCACCTGCAAGATGGATACCTCGTTGCATGACATCTGCAAGCACCTCCGGCGGTGTTCGCTCAATCACATCACGCGCTGCTTCTACAATAGCATTGATCGATCCGAGAATAGCTTCGCGAACATCGGTATCAGTGATAACAACTTCACGCGGAAGCCCGGTAACAACATCGCGGCCACGCACAACCATTTCTTTTGACTCCCCATGTTCCGCTACCGACGCAAGTGCAATTTTTGCATCCTCGGCGGTTTTGTCTCCAACAAGTACCTTGAACTGATCTCGAATATAGCTCGTTATATCCTGACTCAATCTATCCCCTGCTATTCGAAGATTCTTCGCCGTCACAATACCGGAAAGTGACATAACAGCGATATCTGTCGTACCACCACCAATATCAATAATCATGCTTCCCTGCGGTTTATGTATCGGAAGCTTTGCTCCGATCGCGGCCGCAATCGGCTCTTCGATAAGAAGCACCTCACGAGCACCAGCGTTTCGCGCAGCATCGCGTGCTGCACGCATTTCGACCGAAGTGATACCTGAAGGAACACCTATAAGCACTCGTGGCGCGATGAGTGAACGAGTACTCTGTCGCACCTTACCAAGCAGGTATGCGAGCATCTCCTCGGTCACCTCGAAATCCGAAATAACACCATCAACGAGCGGACGAACAACCTCGACATGTGCAGGCGTGCGTCCAAGCATCGTCTTTGCTTCATTCCCAACCGCAACAAGCTGCCCCGTTTTTTTGTTGATAGCAACAATCGTCGGCTCATTGATGATGATACCCTTACCCTTCACATAGACCAGGGTATTTGCAGTGCCGAGATCTATACCAATGTCGGTTGAGAGTGATTCTAGAATTGTCCTAAAGAATTTTTTCATTCCACCGAAGTCGTACAGAAGGTGCGGTAAAGTTCTTCCTCGGTGAGATAGACCGTTTCACCAGTTGCGCGCTGGACTACTTCGAAACGACCTTCTTCTTTTGCTTTTTTGCTCACAATAATACGCTCAGGAATACCGATGAGGTCGCTGTCAGCGAACTTATGCCCGGTCGTCACATCACGATCATCATAGAGTACCTCTGCGCCACCCTTCTTAAGTGATGCATAGATACCATCAGCCCAATCACGTATTTCATCATCCTGCTGATTAAGGAGAACGAGATGTACCTTGTACGGTGCGACAGTGGCAGGCCACACGATACCTTTCTCATCACCGAGCACCTCGACCAGAGTTCCCATAAGACGTGTTGGACCGATACCATACGAACCCATCCATACCGGGATCTTCTCTTCTTTCTCATTTGTGTAATAGAGACCGAGAGGTTCTGAAAACTTTGTTCCAAGATGGAAAATATTTCCTGACTCAATTGCTTTCTTTTCAACGAGAGTATTTTTATCTAGCCCAAGTTTTTCAATCACCGCATCGGTATACACCTCTTTATTAAGTGCGATACCACTTTTTTCATCGACATAAATAACATCTTCACCTGCCTCTGAGACGGTCTGAAACTCCTCAGAAAATTCGCTGAAAATACCTCCGGAAGCAAAGGTAACGTAGGTAAGATGCCCCACACCAACACGTGTAAATACACGCTTGTACGCCTCGCGCATACGATTGTAAAACTCGTTATGCTCCTCTTCATTTCGAGAGAAGTCATACATGTCTTTCATCATGAACTCGCGACCACGCATGATGCCACTCTTTGCTCGAGTTTCATTACGAAACTTATTCTGAAATTGATAGGCATACCGAGGAAGATCACGATATGACGAAATGTATGACGTCATGATGCGTGTGAGCGGCTCTTCATGCGTAATACCCAGTCCAACAACTGTTCCATTCTTCAATGTTGTCTTGAACCAATTGTCGACTTTGGCATCATCCCACCTATCAGTCTTCTTCCATACCTCTTCATCTTGTAGAGCAGTCATTACTATCTCTTGTCCACCCTCTCTATTCATTTCTTCGCGAATGATGGTTTTGATGTTCTCAAGAACACGAAGTCCGAGTGGTAGATATGAGTATGCTCCAGCCATTTCTTTATGCACATACCCAGCGCGGATAAGAAGTTGTGCATTTTTTGAGGTCTCATCCGCCGGTGCTTCCTTGCGTGTCTTCGTGAAAAGTTGTGATTGGCGCATGTTGTATGGTGCTCTGGCAAAGCTATAAAAGCCCCTCCCGTAGCGGATTGAATACCTCTTATAATATGACTATTCTATCCTGGAAAGTACTACTGGGTCAAAAGGTGACGAAACTAGCACTTTGGGAGTAGTATGAGGGTTGCTGGATCTTTATTGGAGAGAGTCATGAAACTTGCAGAGCTTATTGCTCAAATTTCATCTGGCCCGGTTTTTCTCGAAATCGGTCCTCATGCCGCATACCCAAATTTCACGCGTGTCGCACTCGCCAGAGTGAAGTATGAAGAAGGTGACGAATGTTTTTTTGTTGGACTTAGAAACCTCAACACAAAAATTATCATCTACTATCGAGATATCGGTATGGAAGATGGTGTGCGACTGTGGGTGGAGTCATACTGGAACCCTACATCTCGTGAATTCCACCTGGCTCGATTTGAACCGCGCTTCCAGGTAAGAGGCATCGACTTCGATGCGATCACCGACAAGACACCAGAGAAACCACAAGAATGTTTCTGTCGCAGATGAGCCCTACAGATAAGAAGCCACCGGATATGGTGGCTTTCTTCTAGATAAGCTTCGCGATATCGTTCCAGGTGACTACAACCATGAGTGCGATAAGGATGAAGAATCCTACAGTGTTCATGATCTGCGTTGCACGGATAGGCATTGGGCGTCGGGTTATTGCTTCAATTCCTACAAAGAGGAGTCGCCCACCATCGAGTGCGGGGAATGGAAGGAGGTTAATGACTGCGAGATTGAGGCTGATGAATGCGGTGAACATGAGGAGTGCTGAAAAACCGAACGCTGATGCTTCCCCTACCAAACCAACGATACCTACCGGTCCAGCTACCTGAGAGAAATCTGCCTGTCCGAGTACCGAGTCTTTAATGAGAGAACCAATTCCAACGGTTATAGCAACAGTACTGTCAATCGTATGGAAAAATCCCTCAGTAACCGCCGTGATGAATGGGTACTGGACGGTATCAACAAGCGCGAGTGCAACACCGATAGCAGGTCGATCTGGTTCGTCTTTGATAATGCCTGCCTGCGGGACAATGTTCGCCATAAAAAGCTCTTCACCTTTTAGATAGGCAATTTGCACTGGCGACGACGAGTCGCGACTGACAAAATCACTAAATGCTGTTGGTGTGAGTGACTCGAGTGTTTCCCCATTACGAGATACCGATGCAACTGTTACACCGCGGGTAAGGAGAGCGGCACTCGCAGGACCGTCCACAAGTACATCTGTCACAATGAGACGCGCTGATTCGGATGCTTCACTCTCAACAACGGCACGATCAATCCCCCACATGAATGCTCCGGTAAAAAGGAACCAAGCAAAGATAATATTCATTGAAACTCCCGCGACGAGTACGAGTGCTTGTGCCCATTTATTCTTTCCGGTAAATGAACGATCGAAGTCTCCACCTCCACGTACAGCATCACTGTCTTCACCGTAGATTTTGACAAACCCACCAAGCGGGAGCGCATTGAATGTATATTCTGTCTCCCCTTTTTTCACGCCAAAAAGCTTCGGCGGGAAGCCAATACCGAACTCGTCGACACGCATACCCGTAAGCTTTGCGGTTATGTAATGCCCCCACTCGTGCACAAGGACGAGAACGAAAAGAACACCGAGAAAAATGAGAATGGACATGGATTATTCCTGAATTTCTTTTTCTTTTTGATTGTAATGACCTTCAAGACTTTGATTTGCACCGTCAACCTTCTTTTGAAGCACTTCCTTTGCAGAAAACTTGTCATCCTCACTCATCTCACCCCCCTTCTCTTTGGCATCAATATCCTTCATTGCTTCATCGCGTGCACCACGAATCGAGACTCGCGCTTCTTCGAGCTTTGCCTTTGCAAGCTTGAGAAGTTGTACACGGCGCTCGCTGGTGAGTGTCGGAAAAATGACACGAAGCCCTGAACTGTCGGTAACAACAGATACTCCAAGATCTGCAGCAGTTATTCCCTTCTCTGTTTCTTTTACGAGTGATGCATCCCAGATTGAAACACGGAGGGTCCGTGGATCTTCGACCGAAATAGAACCGACCTGATTGATAGGCATTCGTGAGCCATATGCCTCTATCGAAACAAGGTCGAGGAGCGCTGGGGTGGCCCTACCAGTACGAATACCGGTAAATTCACGGAGAAGCCAGCTGTCTACTTCTTTAATGCGATCATCGAATCGCTTGAAATCGTATGCCATAGTTCCGCCATTGTAACGTACTTAGAGTCTCGGGCAAAATATCACCTTTCTCTTCCCTACTCGTATGTATGAAGGAGGCTGAGCGCTCGCTTCTCTTATTTCGCCTTTGTGTGTGACGGGAGAAGAAGCACGAGATGTTCAAGAATCATTTTTTTTGATGCGCCCGGTGTATGAAAATAGGGTTTTAACGAAAGAACAGATCGAATGAGCGACGCGTCTTTTGAATCATGTGCTCGTGTCTCAATTGCTTGCATCAAGTCGGTAAGCCACACCTCATCCTTCTTCTGTGCACGACTCGCTATTTCAGCGAGTCGATCGCCGTATGAGAGTCTCAGAAATGCATGCAAATCAAACGACGATTCTTCGTGTAACCCGACATCTGCACGGACAAGTCGTGAGCGTAGTGTCGAGAGAAGTAAATTTGGTCGTTCGGTAATTATGTAAAACCGAGCCGTCTTCGGTGGCTCCTCAAGGAGCTTGAGGAGCGCGTTTTGTGCTTCTTCGGTAAATGCACCATATGCGAGAACAAACACCCTCTCCGATCCATAGAGAGGAGTCATATACGCCTCGCGAATGAGTGAGCGCACCTCATCAATACCCATTCGTGACCCAGAAAGGTGCACAATGTCGGGACTCTCCGTTCGACATGCAAGCGGAAGATACGTGAGTCCCTCAATATACGATGCCTCTATCAGTACTGCGTGCATAACAAAGACAGCATACACAAAATATGTGTTACGAGCTAACGCGGTATAACACCTGTTTGTCTATTCAGGATACGCTGCGCAACACGACGCAAATAGTGTTCAAAGGTTTCAGATGGACTGTACGCTATTCCTTGTTCATGACGCCATGCATCAACATAATCTTTGATAGCATGTACAACTTTCATATCCGCATCCTCGTACCGGCCAGTGATTATTTCTGCCATTGAAAGGCGTGCGAGTTTGACATAGAGCGGATGCTCAATTCCTCCAGGACCCATACCAAAGAGACCGCTCGACGCAAAGATTTTCCACTCATGGAGTAATTTTCCAAGTGCCATAGTGACATCAGGTGACATGAGCTCAGACTGAGGAGTATCGAGTGTGATACCTGTCATAGAGGACAGCGGCCGCTCAGTGAGTGCAGCTGGACTGAGTTCATCACGCTCTTTTGCCGCATACGGATCCCACTCAGTACCAGCAACATTTGTGTGGTGTGGCGGCGCGTCTTCAATCTCGAGTAATGAAGGGATGAGTGAATGCTTTCCACCGTGAATCGCTTTCGGCGCACCCTCAACCGACTTCAACTGTTCGCGCAATGCCTTCAGTTGTTCTTGAATATTAGAATCACCCCCTTCTTCTGACCAACGCTTCTCATCAGGTGTGAGTGCTGTATCAGCTGAATCCTCTTTTACCTCTGGTAGTGGCGCGTGCGGCACCTCTTCCACTGGTGGTAGCGGGACATCAGCAACTTGTGAGATTGGTGGTGCTACCTCCACAACCTCAGTTGCAGGTATTTGTTCAGGTTCAGGTTGCGGTTCTGGTTCAGAAATCGGCTCAGGGATCGAAAGTGACGACAACGGTGGCGGAATTACTGTCTCTTCCTTTTCTTTTATTATGCGGTCGTCATTGAGGCGCTCTCCGCTTACCACTCCGGCTGGTGGTTCGTTAGCAGGGACTTGTGCTTCTTGCTGTGGCTCCGAGACATGTCTTAGTATCTTTTCATATGAAGCCTCAAGTGCTTCCATCGCATCTGGAAGAGCGTGTGTTGACCCAGGATTCGTTGCCTTAAGTGCACTGAGTAGTGCAACCATGTACTCACGACCAATTTGGTTTCCTTGATCAACAAGGCCAATCGGATTTTTTACCAATGCATTAACCTGCCGCTTTATTTCAAGAATACGTGCTTTATGTTCTTCGACACTCTTCACTGCAGCTGGCTCTTTCTCTGCCGTCTCTGGGGCAATTTTATTTTCAGCGGGGACACCAGTAGGTGCTACGGGTGGCGGAGGCACAACAACTCCTTCAGTCACTTGTTGGGATTCTTTTTCAGTATGTGCTACTGGTTGCGGTTCTGGTACGGTTTTTTGGTGAGCGATTTCCTGTGCAACTTTTGGTTTTACAACAAACGT
>JACCDG010590475.1_pt1 | contig 16124 bp, 16 predicted proteins | sample 7442471 | NCBI WGS metagenome assembly JACCDG01 (sample SAMN15323444, study PRJNA562643) | freshwater metagenome | isolation source: river surface water | place: USA:Blue River Watershed | collected 2017-08-17 | reverse complement strand
GCGGGGTTTTTGGGTATGCCAGGCTCTACGAGTTGTGGTTTGCCCGGCAAGGTCGTCACCGGTGCCAGTTTCGGTTGCGCCGCTACCTGTGGCGGCGGCGGGGCCTTGCCGGCAGCGGTGGTTGCCGGTTTGGGCGGAGCCGCTTCCGGGTCATGCCCTGATGCCTGCACCGGCGTTGTTGCCGGCTCTGCGGCAGGAGGCGCCTCGGGCTTGGTTTCTGTTTGTGTGCCCCCATCTTTGCTGCTGTCGGCCTCAGCCGGCTTGTCGGTCGGACTTGTTTCGGGCTTGACGGTATCTTCCGGTTTGGCCGACGGTGCGCCAATGATGCGCGTGGCTTTTTCGTCACTGGCCGGTGGTGGGTTGATCGCCACTTCAGGTGCGCTGGATTTGAATTTGTCGATCAGCGGCAGGCTGATGGCGGCGGCGCCAATCAGGCCAACGGCAATCGCTACCCGCACAATCAGACGCTGCCTGATTTCGCGTTGTTCCTTCTCCAGTTCCGGATCGCTTGGCTTTTCGTTTTCCGACATGGTGTGTTTTTCCCTGATGGGGGGCGAACTGTCGCCCTTAATCGGTATGTGTTAAAATCCTTGGTCGCGTTTATTTTATAAGCAGTTGCGCTGCAAACGTAAAATAAACTTTCAGTTTTTGTTGTTATACATTGATTTAATGGAGATTTGAATGGCTGTTGAACGCACTCTGTCGATTGTTAAGCCTGATGCTGTTGCTAAAAACGTAATCGGCCAGATTTACACCCGTTTCGAAAACGCCGGTCTGAAAGTGATCGCTGCCAAGATGAAGCAGCTGTCGCGCGCTGAAGCAGAAGGCTTCTATGCTGTTCACAAAGAACGCCCTTTCTTCAAGGATCTGGTTGATTTCATGATTTCCGGCCCGGTAATGATCCAGGCGCTGGAAGGTGAAGGCGCGATCGCCAAGAACCGCGACCTGATGGGCGCGACCGATCCGAAGAAAGCAGAAAAAGGCACCATCCGCGCCGATTTCGCTGATTCGATCGACGCTAACGCCGTACACGGTTCCGACAGCGCTGAAAACGCCGCTATCGAAATCGCTTACTTCTTTGCTGCTTCGGAAGTGTGCAGCCGCTAAGCGGAAATACCATGGCAACAAACCTGCTCGACTATGATCTCGATGGTCTGACCGAATACTTCGCGTCCATCGGCGAAAAACCGTTCCGTGCCAAACAAGTGCTGCGCTGGATGCATCACTTCGGCGCTGACAATTTCGATGCGATGACCGATATCGCCAAGAGTCTGCGCGAAAAATTGCAGAATCAGGCCGAGATTCGCGTCCCGGAGATGATCACCGGGCAGGAGTCTGACGATGGCACCCGCAAGTGGCTGCTCAACGTCGGCACCAATAATGGTGTCGAGACCGTCTTCATTCCCGAAGACGGTCGCGGCACTTTGTGCGTGTCTTCGCAGGTGGGTTGTGCGCTGGAATGTACTTTCTGTTCCACCGGCCGCCAGGGCTTCAATCGCAATCTCTCCACCGCCGAAATCATCGGTCAGTTGTGGTGGGCCAATCGCGCCATGGGGCGTGATCCGGGCGGTGAGCGCATCATCAGCAATGTAGTGATGATGGGCATGGGCGAGCCGCTGGCCAATTACGACAACGTGGTGCGGGCGATGCGCATCATGCTCGAAGACAACGCCTACAATCTGTCGCGCCGCCGTGTCACGCTCTCCACCTCTGGTCTGGTGCCGGCAATGGATCGACTGCGCGATGATCTGCCCGTGGCACTGGCAGTCAGCCTGCATGCGCCAAACGATGCGCTGCGCGATGAAATCGTGCCGATCAACAAGAAATATCCCTTGCGCGAGCTGATGGCCGCCTGTGTGCGTTACATGGAAAAGGCTCCGCGCGATTTTGTCACCTTCGAATATGTGATGCTGGACGGCATCAACGACACCATCGAACACGCCCGCCAGCTGGCTGGCCTGGTGCGTGATGTGCCGTGCAAATTCAATCTGATTCCGTTTAATCCGTTCGCGAATTCCGGTTATCGTCGTTCCAGCAACGATAATATTCGCCGTTTCCGTGAATTGTTGCAGCAGGCAGGCTATGTTGTGACTACGCGCAAGACGCGCGGCGATGATATCGACGCCGCCTGTGGCCAGCTTGCAGGCCAGGTGGAAGACAAAACCAAGCGGCAGATGCGCCGCATTATCGAGATTCGTTCATGAAACGTTTGTGGTTACCGGGTGCATTGTTGAGCATGATGCTGGTACCGTTTGCCGTTGCCGATGATGACAGCGATCTGAAAAGTGCCAGGATTCATACCGAGTTGTCCTATCAGTATTTTTTGCGTGGCCAGTATGGCGTGGCACTGGACGAAGCGCGTATCGCCATCAAGGCCAAGCGCAGTTACGCACCTGCCTACAATACGCTGGCAATGATCAATGCCGAACTGAAGGAAGATGAGGCGGCAGAAGATGCGTTCAAGGATGGACTCGGCTATCAGCCGAGCGATTCGGACCTGAATCACAACTATGGCTGGTTCTTGTGCCAGCGCGGGCGTGCCAAGGATTCGATCAAGTATTTCCGTACTGCCTTGAAAAACCCCTTGTACGCCTCGCCGGAAAAGGCCCTGGTAAGTGCCGGGGTGTGTTCAATGCGTGCCGGTGACAGCGAGGCCGCCAATGTGTTTTTTGACAAGGCATTGATGCTGAAGCCGGACTACCCGCCGGCCCTGTGGCATCTGGCCGAAGAAAACTTCAAGTTGAACCGGCCTGGCGATGCCCGGCGTAACCTGTTGCGTTATCACCGCGTGGCCGGCGAAACTTCCGCTTCTCTCTGGCTAGGTGTGCGAATCGAGCGCCGCCTGGGTGACAAGGAGGCGGAAATGGGCTACGCCAGCAAACTGAAAAATAACTTTCCCGAATCGCGGGAAACCGCCGAGATGCTGAATGGACAGCCATGATGATGGAAGTAGCGGAAGTTGAAAAACAGCCAGCCAGCCCAGGCCAAATGCTGCGGGCGGCCCGTGAGGCAAAGGGCTGGAAAGTGGAGCAGGTTGCCAGTCAGCTGAAATTGTCGCGACGTCAGATTGAGGCGCTGGAAGCCGATGCGTTTGCCGATTTGCCTGGCTTGACCTTTGTGCGCGGTTTTGTGCGTAATTACGCACGTGTGCTTGAAATCGATACAGATCCGATTCTGGCCTTGCTGGAGCGGCATGCCAGCCCGGATACCACATTCGAGATCAAGGCGCCGCCACTCGCCAAGTTGCCCAAGGGTGCGGGGGGGTATCCCGGGCAGAGCAGGCCGCCATATCGACTGGTGTTGATGGTGCTTGGCATGGTCAGCGTCACGCTGGGCGGTTTTGCCTGGTTCAACTATTCACACGTTGAGCCGGAGCTGCAAATAACACCTGCCACAGCACCGGTTGTGGTCGTCGCTCCGGTTGTGCCTGTTGCGCCAACAATCGACGAGGCAGCCAGTACCAACGCTGCGCCGGCTTTGGCTGCTGCCAGTGCCGAAGCAACACCAGGCACTGTCGCTCCCGTTGCTGCTCCTGTCGTGCCTGCGGTCGAAGCGGCTTCAACACCGCCTGACGCAGCCGGCACCGCAGCTGGTCAGCTACGTTTGATGTTTGAGGGTGATTCGTGGGTGGATATTCGCGATGCCGATGGCAACAAGGTGGTAGCACGTTTGTATCGGCCTGGAGCCGAAGACACTTTGAGTGGCAAGCCGCCGTTCAAACTGGTAATCGGCAATGCAGCGCAGGTAAAACTCTTCTATAATGGCCAGCCTGTTGATTTGGCGGCACATGTCAAAGTGAATGTTGCGCGTCTGCAACTCGACTGAGTTTCCTTGGCCGGCATTTGCCGGCCAATTCAAATTTTAGGTTGTGCCATGTTTCATGTAAGCATTCCCCGGCGCAAGAGCCGGCAGATTCGTGTTGGCAACGTGTTGGTGGGTGGTGATGCGCCCATTTCGGTGCAGACCATGACCAACACCGAAACCTGCGATGTCGACGCCACCGTGGCGCAAATCGAGCGTGCCGCGAAGGTCGGTGCGGATATCGTGCGCGTGTCGGTGCCGTCGATGGATGCCGCCGAGGCGTTTGGAGAAATACGCAAGCGTTCGCCCGTGCCACTGGTGACCGACATCCATTTCGATTACAAGATTGCGCTACGGGTGGCCGAGCTGGGTGCCGATTGTCTGCGCATCAATCCGGGCAATATCGGCCGTGAAGACCGGGTACGGGCAGTGGTGCAGTCTGCCAAGGATCACGGCATTCCGATTCGCATCGGCGTGAATGCCGGTTCGCTCGAAAAAGATCTGCAAAAGAAATATGGCGAGCCAACGCCGGCGGCGCTGGTTGAGTCGGCAATGCGCCATATCGATATCCTCGACAAGCTGGGCTTTCAGGATTTCAAAGTCAGCGTCAAGGCGTCAGAAGTGTTCATGGCGGTAGAAGCCTACAAACTGCTGGCGCAGCAGATTGAGCAGCCGCTGCATCTGGGCATTACCGAGGCTGGTGGTTTCCGCTCTGGGGCGGTGAAGTCGGCAATTGGCCTGGGTATGCTGCTGTCGCAGGGCATTGGCGATACCATTCGCGTGTCGCTGGCGGCAGATCCGATTGAAGAGGTGCGTGTCGGTTTCGATATTCTCAAGTCGCTGCATTTGCGCAACAAGGGAGTGAACATCATTGCCTGCCCGTCGTGCTCGCGCCAGGAATTTGACGTAATCAAAACCGTCAACCTGCTGGAGCAGCGGCTGGAAGATATCACCGAGCATCTGGATGTGGCGGTGATCGGTTGCGTGGTAAACGGCCCGGGTGAAGCCAAGGAGGCGGATCTGGGCGTGGCCGGCGGTAGCCCGAACCTGTTTTATGTGGATGGCAAGCCCAGCCACAAGGTTGATGCCAACTCGATTGCCGATGAAATGGAGCGCCAGGTGCGCGCCAAAATCGCCTTGCGGCGTGAACTGAGGCTGGGTGAGCAGGATAGTGGCAAAGTCATTCCGATCAAGCCGGTTTGACCACAACATTCAAGTATAAAGATCGTTTTTAATGAGTAATCTGATCCAGGCCATTCGTGGCATGAACGACATCACCCCGGAGGATTCGGTGTGGTGGTTGCATTTTGAAACAATCGTGCGTGAATGGGCGCATGCCTACGGTTATCAGAATATCCGTATGCCGATTGTTGAAAAGACCGATCTGTTTGTGCGTTCCATCGGCGAAGTGACTGACATCGTCGAAAAAGAGATGTACAGCTTCGAGGATTCGCTCAACGGCGACAAATTGACTTTGCGCCCGGAAGGTACGGCCTCTTGCCTGCGCGCGGTGTTGCAGAACAATCTGCTGCATCAGGGCCCGCAGCGGCTATATTACAGCGGCCCGATGTTCCGTCACGAGCGCCCGCAGAAAGGGCGTTATCGCCAGTTCCATCAAGTCGGCGTGGAGGCGTTGGGATTTAACGGTCCGGACGTGGATGCCGAACTGATCGTAATGACTGCCGATTTATGGCAGCGCCTCGGTTTACGCAATATCGAGCTGCAATTGAATACGCTTGGCACCAGCGAAGAACGCGCGGCGCATCGTGCCGAACTCGTTACTTATCTGGAAGCCAATGCCGAGTTGCTGGATGAGGATGGCAAGCGCCGTCTGCACAGCAACCCGCTGCGCGTGCTGGATACCAAGAACCCGCAAATGCAGGCGCTGGTCGAAGCCGCACCCAAGCTGATCGACTTTATCGGTGATGTCTCGCGCCAGCATTTTGAAACGCTGCAGTCGCTGTTGCGTCAGGCTGGCATCGATTTTGTTATCAATCCGCGCCTGGTTCGTGGCCTCGACTATTACAATCTCACCGTGTTCGAATGGGTTACCAGCGAGCTTGGCGCGCAGGGCACGGTGTGTGGTGGCGGCCGTTACGATGGCCTGATCGAAATGCTGGGCGGCAAGCCGACACCCGCCTGTGGATTTGGCATGGGGATCGAGCGCCTGCTGTTGTTGATGCAGGCCCAGGGCCTGAACCAGCCCGCTGTTTGTGTCGACGCATATATCGCTTGTTTTGGTGATGCTGCCATGGGTTTTGCATTGCAGGCCGCCCAGAGACTGCGTCAGGCAGGCCTGGCGGTGCAGCTGCATTGTGGCGGTGGTAGTTTCAAATCGCAGATGCGCAAGGCGGATGCCAGTGGTGCCCGTGTTGCGGTCATCATCGGCGACGACGAAGTGGCTGGCCGGCAACTCAGCATCAAGCCGTTGCGTGGCGAGGGCAAACAACAACTGGTGGCATTGGCTGATGCTGCCGCACACATCAAACATCTAGAGGATTGACATGGCCGCCTACGACCTGCAGGAACAGGAACAGATCGACAATATCAAGGCACTGTGGAAGCAATGGGGGCCGTTGGTCATGACAGTATTGCTGGCCGCGGTACTTGGCATCGTAGGCAGCAAGGTCTGGAGTTCTTACAAGTTGGGCCGGGCCGAAGCAGCATCAGCCCAGTATGTCCTCCTGGAAAAGACCCTGCAGACCGAAGACCTGGCCAATGCCCAAAAGCAGCTTGCCGTTCTCAAGGCTGAATATGCGGGTAGCCCTTATGCCAGTCGTGGCGCGTTGTTGTTGGCCAGAACGCTGGTCACGAAAAAAGATCTGAAGGCGGCTCAGGAGCAGCTGCAATGGGTGCTGCAGCAGAGCAAGGAAGATGACCTCAAGGATCTGACCCGTATGCGTCTCGCCGCTGTGCAGCTGGATCAGAAACAATATGCAGAGGCGCTGAAAACGCTTGAAGCCAAGCCAATCGAGGCATTTGTTGCATCGTTTGCAGAGTTGAAGGGCGATATCATGCTGGCATCGGGCAAAACAGCCGATGCGGCCAAGGCTTACGAAATCGCCATCAATAAAATCGACAAGGAAAGCCCGCAGTATCGGTTTCTGCAGTTGAAAGTAGATGCCCTGGAGGCTGCCAAGTGAAGCAGTCACGCCTGAGGCTGATTGTTGCCACTCTCGGGCTCGCCATACTGTCGGCGTGTTCGTCAACCGACAACGCCCCCGAGCCTGCGGACCTTCCGAAAATAACCGAGTTCAATCAGCTGCCATTGGTCTGGTCGCAACGCGTTGCTACGGCAGACGACATGGTGTTCACTCCATGGCTGGCCCAGACTGGCGTGGTTTATGCTGCCTCAGCCAAAGGATTGGTTGAAGGTTATGAATTTGCAACCGGAAAGCGGGTTCTGGAGCTGAAAACGGGTAAGCCGCTTTCCGGTGCAATCGGTGGAGATGAGCAGGGGTTTTATCTCGGCACCAGCAAGGGCGAGGTATTGGCTTATGACTTTTCCGGCCAGCTTCGCTGGAGCGTGCGGGTTGGCAGTGAAGTGCTGGTACCACCCAAAACTGCGTTGGGCGCGGTTCTGGTTCGGGTGAATGATGGCAGCGTGGTTGCACTGGATGCGAAGGATGGCGCGCGCAAGTGGGTATATCAGCGTTCTCTGCCATCGCTGACCTTGCGTAGCCAGGGGCAGTTGCAAATTGCCGGGCGCAGGCTTCTGCTGGGCACGCCGGGCGGAAAACTCGCTGCCTTGAGCCTGGGCGATGGCGGTTTGCAGTGGGAGGCTACCGTCGCCCAGCCGCGAGGTGCCACCGAACTGGAGCGGATTGCAGATGTGGCCAGTGCACCGGTTAGCGATGGCAAACTGGCCTGCACCGTTGCTTATCAAGGGCGGCTGATTTGTGCGGATATCGAAAACGGCAACGTACTGTGGTCGCGTGATGTCTCCAGTAGCTACGGCGTGGGCATGGATCTGCGCAATGTGTATGTGACCGATGAGTTGGGCGCCGTTTACGCCTACGACAAGCAAAGCGGCCGCAACCTCTGGAAACAGGCACGCTTGTATGCCAGGGCGGTTACTGCTCCAACCGTAGTTGGCAATTTTGTCCTGGTGGGTGATTACGAAGGCGTGGTGCATCTGCTTTCGGCGGAGGATGGATCATTCCTTGGTCGTGCCGAAACCGACGGATCGGCGATTCGTCTGGCGCCGCAAGTGGTGCAGGAAAAGGTGATGGTGCAGACGGCCAAGGGAACGGTAGCTGTGTTTTCCATCAAATAAGCGTTCATGTGCTGTTTTATGCAGGTGCCGGGATTCCCGGCACCTATCGTTTTTCTGAATCCGGCATTCCGGAGGTGTTGAATGAAACCGACAATAGTACTGGTAGGTCGACCGAACGTCGGTAAGTCTACACTGTTCAATCGTCTGACCCGCACGCGCGATGCAATTGTCGCCGATATTCCCGGTCTGACCCGTGACCGCCATTATGGTCAGGGCAGACTGGGCAACAAGCCTTATCTGGTGGTTGATACCGGTGGTTTTGAGCCGGTTGCCAAAAACGGCATTTTCCACGAAATGGCCAAGCAGACGCTGCAGGCTGTGGATGAAGCGGATATCGTGATTTTTGTGGTGGATGGCCGCAATGGTATGTCGGCGCACGACAAAGTCATTGCCGACCAGCTGCGCCGCACCAATCGGCCGGTGTATCTGGCGGTGAACAAGGCTGAAGGCTTGAATCTGTCGGTGAGCACCGCAGAGTTCTTCGAACTGGGTCTGGGTGAGCCGTATGCCATTTCCTCTGCGCACGGTCAGGGTGTGCGTGAGTTGATGGATCTGGTGCTGGACAGCTTGCCCGATCATGTTGACGACGAAGAACCGCCGCAACACCCCAAATTCGCCGTGGTTGGCCGCCCCAATGTCGGCAAATCCACGCTGGTGAATGCCATTCTTGGCGAGCAGCGCGTGATTGCCTTTGATCAGCCGGGAACCACCCGCGACAGTATTTATATCGATTTTGAGCGTGAAGGCCATCAGTACACCATTATCGATACCGCCGGTATTCGCCGCCGTGGCAAGGTGAATGAGGTTATCGAAAAATTTTCGGTGGTAAAAACGCTGCAGTCGGTGGAAGACGCCAACGTGGTGGTGCTGGTACTGGATGCACATCAGGAAATTTCCGATCAGGATGCCAATATTGCCGGATTCGTGCTTGAAAGCGGCCGGGCACTGGTGGTCGCAGTCAATAAATGGGATGCGCTGGAGCAATACAAGCGTGACTGGATCAAACGAGAGCTGGAACGCAAGTTGGGTTTCCTGTCGTTTGCCAAGCTGCATTTCATCTCTGCCTTGCATAGCCAGGGTATTGGCCCCTTGTTCAAATCGATTGATGGTGCGTATGCCGCGGCAATGGCCAAATTGTCGACGCCACGCCTGACCCGCACGCTGCTTGCTGCAGTGCAAAAACAACAGCCGCCGCGCAATGGTCTGCATCGGCCGAAGATGCGCTACGCCCACCAAGGGGGCATGAATCCGCCAATCGTGATTATTCACGGCTCGGCGCTGGATAGTATTCCGGATAGCTACAAGCGTTATCTGGAGCGCTATTTCATGGATGCATTCAAATTGCAGGGAACGCCTTTACGGATTCAGTTCAAGGCATCCAGCAATCCGTTCAGCGAGCGTGATAAATAAATCAGCGGAATTTGCCATTGTCATGTTGCAGTGCGAACAAATGATTGGCGCATTCAAGTGAATTGCAGTAAAGTTGCAACAGAATTCAGCAATTTGATACCACCTCAATTGGAGAAAAAATAATGAGCAGCAAAGGGCAGATGTTACAAGACCCGTTTCTGAATATCCTGCGTAAAGAACATGTTCCAGTGTCAATTTATCTGGTCAACGGTATCAAACTGCAGGGCCAGATCGAGTCGTTCGATCAGTATGTCGTGTTGCTGAAAAACACAGTGACACAGATGGTTTACAAACACGCCATCTCCACCGTGGTTCCGGCTCGCTCCGTCAGCATTCCTTACGATCAGCCGGCCCAGTCAGCTGCCGGCGACGCCTGATCCGATCCTGTTTCAGCGGATGCCTTTACAGCGCACATTGACCTGTCAATGTGCGTTAGTTGTTTTTATCGGATGAAATAGCTCCCACCGTGTTTGAACGCCATGAAGGGGGTGACCGGGCTGTCCTGGTTTGCCTCGATTTCGGTGATCCCGATTATCTGGATGCCCTTGAAGAGTTGCGGGAACTGTCGTCGAGCGCCGGAATCGAAACGCTCGATGTTGTCCGCGGCAAACGTAGCCGTCCAGACCCCGCCACATTCGCCGGCTCAGGCAAGGTGGAAGAGATTGCATATGTCGTGCAGGCCCGCGAAGCTGAGTTGGTGATTTTCAACCATGCCTTGTCGCCCGCACAGGAGCGTAATCTGGAGCGGGCATTGCAATGCCGTGTGGTAGACCGTACTTCGCTGATTCTGGACATCTTCGCGCAACGCGCCAAGAGCCATGAGGGCAAATTGCAGGTTGAACTGGCGCAGTTGAAGCATCTGTCGACTCGACTGGTGCGCGGCTGGACTCACCTGGAGCGGCAAAAAGGCGGTATCGGCCTGCGCGGTCCGGGTGAAACGCAGCTTGAAACGGATCGCCGTCTGATCGGCAAGCGCGTCAAACTGTTGCAGGACAAACTCGACAAATTGCGCAAGCAGCGCGCGGTGCAGCGCCGCAGCCGGGATCGGGCCGGCGAGTTGTCGGTATCCATTGTTGGCTATACCAATGCTGGCAAGAGTACCTTGTTCAATCGTTTGACCAAGGCGCATACCTACGCTGCCGATCAGCTGTTTGCCACACTTGATACCACCAGTCGGCGCCTGTATATCGACGCCGAGCTGTCGGTGGTGTTGTCGGATACGGTAGGTTTTATCCGGCAGTTGCCACACTCGCTGGTGGCGGCCTTTCTGGCGACGCTGGAAGAAACCCTGCGTGCCGATTTGCTGCTGCATGTGATTGATTGCAACCATCCCGCTCGCGATCAGCAGATCGAGCAGGTAAATCTGGTGCTGCACGAAATTGGTGCGGATGCGCTGCCACAGTTGCTGGTGTGGAACAAGATTGATCTAAAGGGCACGCCAGCAAGAATGGAGCGGGATGAGTGTGATAAAATCCGCGCCGTACATTTGAGTGCTATAACTGGCGAAGGTTTGGATTTGCTGCGCAATGCCCTGAAAGAATTTGCACAGCAAAATGCATTAAATCCGGACGGGGACACCCCGGACATTCCTGAACAATCCGTAGACTGATATATCGATGGCACAGAACGATCCGCAGTGGGGAAAAAAAGGCAATGATGGCCCGCCGGACCTGGACGAGCTTTTGCGCAAGTTTTCGCAAAAGCTGTCTGGGCTGTTTGGCGGCAACAAGGGCGGCGGCAATCCGCTGCCGGAACCTTCAGCAAAAATGTTCGCCGGCGGTGCCGGCCTGATTGCAACACTGGTTCTGGGTGTGTGGGCTGCAACCGGCTTCTATGTGGTAGACACCCGTGAGCAAGGCGTGGTGCTGCGTTTCGGTAAATATGTCGAAACCACCGGTGAAGGCCTGCACTGGCATTGGCCCTATCCGATTGAAACCCGTGAGATCGTCAGCCTGACCATGGTGCGCAATGTTGAAGTCGGGCACCGCAACAGTGGCCGCAACAAGGTGCCGGAAGAGGCGCTGATGGTTACCGGTGACCAGAACATCATTGATCTTCAGTTTTCGGTTCAATACAACGTCAAGGACGCGCGTGCATTTCTGTTTAATACCCGCAATGGTGATCCGGACGCCAAGGATCTGGTATTGCAGGTTGCAGAATCGGCGATTCGTGAAGTTGTGGGCAAAAGCCCGATTGACTTCATCCTCAACGAGGGCAGGGCGGAAATCGCGGATCGTGCCGGAAACCTGATGCAGCAAATTCTTGATCGTTATCAGTCGGGTGTGATGATCGTCAAGGTCAATATGTCCAACGCCCAGCCGCCTGAACAGGTGCAGGCGGCGTTTGATGATGCTGTCAAGGCAGGGCAAGACAAAGACCGCCTGAAGAGCGAAGGCGAAGCTTACGCCAATGACGTGATCCCGAAAGCGCGTGGCTTGGCCGCACGCCTTGAAGAAGAGGCCAACGCGCATCGCCAGCGCGTGGTGTCGCAGGCTGAGGGTGATGTCAGCCGCTTCAAGCAGGTGTTGAACGAATACAGCAAGGCGCCACAGGTGATGCGTGACCGTATGTATCTCGACACCATGCAGCAGATTCTCAGTAATTCGACCAAAGTGCTGGTAGATCAGAAGGGCGGAAACAACCTGCTATATCTGCCGCTGGACAAGTTGATGCAGTTGAGCGGCTCTGCCAATGCATCCGCAACGCCTGCTGCTTCCGGCGCAGAACAGACTGCGCGGCCAGTGGCAGTTGATTCGCAACAGGATGGCGCGGGCAACCGTGATATCGGACGTGCACGCGAGAGGGAGAGCCGCTGATGGAAAACAATAAGTTCATGCCGATGCTGGCCGGTGGTTTGCTTCTGCTGTTGGTTTTGTGGATGAGCCTGTTTCGCGTTGATCAGCGACAGTACGCACTGGTGAAGGAGTTTGGCCGGGTAACTCAGGTTGTGAATACCCCCGGCTTGCACTTCAAGAAGCCGCTGATTGCCAACGTGGTGTATTTTGACCGCCGCGTGTTGACTATCGAAGCGGATGAGCCTGGCTTGTTTAACACCGCCGAGAAGAAAAATGTACTGGTAGACAGTTTTGTTAAATGGCGGATTTCCAATATCGCAATCTACAACCAGAGCAGCAAGAGCGAACAACTTGCAGCCGGGCATTTACGGAATATCGTCAATTCTGCGCTGCGCGAGCAGATCGGTTCGCGCACGGTAGCCGAGGTGATGTCAGGCAAGCGCGACGAAATCATGCAGGCGGTGCGTCGCAACTCCAATGTTGCGGCAGCCAAATATGGAATCGAAGTGATTGATGTACGTTTGAAACGGGTTGATTTCCCCGCCAATGTAAGTGGTTCGATTTATGACCGCATGCGTGCCGAGCGTCAGCGAGTTGCCAACGAACTGCGTTCGGAAGGTTCCGCCGAGTCGGAGAAAATTCGCGCCGATGCCGACCGTCAGCGTGAAGTCATTCTGGCAGAGGCCTACAAGAAGGCTCAGGAACTCAAGGGTGAAGGTGATGCCAAGGCTGCGGGTATTTATTCGCAGGCATATGGGCAAAACCCCGAGTTCTACACTTTTTATCGCAGCCTGGAAGCGTATCGGCAGACATTTCGCAATAAATCCGACGTTTTGGTGCTCGAGCCGAATTCCGAGTTTTTCAAATACATGAAAAGCCCCGGTAAGGCGGCAAAATAGCCATGTTCGACAACCTCTTGCCCGCGCTGGCCTTGATGCTGGTTCTGGAGGGAGCGTTGCCGTTATTGTTGCCAAAGGTCTGGCGCGATACGTTTGCGCGCCTGATTTCCTTTAACGATGGTCAGTTGCGTTTTATGGGCCTGCTGTCGATAGTGGTCGGCCTGATCGGTTTGTTGCTGGTCAGCTGACCAACGTAGCGCCGTTTTGCCTGATGCAAAACGCAAAGAGTAGTGAAACATGCATACTTGGTTGTTACCTGAATATTTTGCCGACATTCTGCCTGCCGAGGCCCGACTGGTGGAGGAGCGTCGCCGCGCGTTGCTGGATCTGTTCCACGTGCATGGTTATCAGTTGGTCAGTCCGCCACTGATCGAGTTTGTCGAATCACTGGTGACAGACGATCAATTGGACTTGCGTACTTTCAAGGTGACCGACCAATTGTCGGGGCGACAAATGGGCTTGCGCGCAGACATTGCGCCACAGGTGGCGCGAATCGATGCACATCTGTTGAATCTGAACGGCGTAGTGCGCCTGTGTTATGCCGGTAGCGTGGTTCACACCCTGCCTGGCAGCTTGCTTGGCAGCCGCGAGCAATTGCAGGTCGGTGCCGAGATTTATGGCCATGCCGGTATCGAGGCTGATGCCGAAGTGATCGGTTTGTTGCTGGATGCACTTGCCGGTCTTGGCGTAAATCGGGTGCAACTGGATATTGGCCATCTCGGTATTTTCCGTTCACTGATGCGTGAGTTTGCCATTCCTGGCGAGATGCAGAATCAGCTATTCGAGGCCTTGCAGGCCAAGGACGCCGCGTCCACCGAAGCCCTGCTGCAGCAATTGCCCGTGGCACATGCACAAGTGTTAAGGCAGCTATCTCGGCTGCATGGCGGTTTTGAGGTGTTGCAGTGCGCCCGCGAGTGTCTGCCGGTATTGCCGGAGATCGTAGCGGCATTGGCTGATCTGGAAGCCGTGGGCAAACAGGTTGCCGACAAGGGCGCCGAACTGTATTTCGATCTGGTTGAGCTGCGTGGCGCCGAATATCACAGCGGCCTGGTGTTTGCCGCCTATGCACCGGGCTGGCCGAACAGCATTGCCCGTGGTGGTCGTTATGATGACGTTGGCAGCAAGTTCGGGCGTGCGCGCCCGGCAACCGGATTCAGTTTTGACCTGCGTGAACTGATCGGTGGCCTTAGCCTGCCAGATGCACCCAAAGCCGTGCTGGCGCCTTGTCAGCCAGAGGATGCCGAACTGGCCGCCGCCGTCAGCGTATTGCGAAAGCGCGGTGAAGTAGTGATTGTGAACTTGCCGGGCCATGCTGCCGCGGTGAGCGAGTTGAATTGTGACCGAGCACTGGCGAAAGTCGATGGTCAATGGGGGGTTCTGCCACTCCAGTGAGTGGTGGATGCCCGTCGGTGCGTAATCAATCGAGGTAGTAATGGCACGTAATGTTGTAGTAATTGGCACCCAATGGGGCGATGAAGGCAAAGGCAAAATCGTTGACTGGCTGACTGATCATGCGCAAGGCGTGGTTCGTTTTCAGGGCGGTCACAACGCCGGCCACACACTGGTGATTGGCGGCAAGAAAACTGTTTTGCACCTGATCCCTTCGGGGATTCTGCGTGATGATGTCGCCTGTTTCATTGGCAACGGCGTGGTGTTGTCGCCACAGGCGCTGCTGAAAGAAGTCGACGAGCTGGAAGCCGCCGGTGTATCGGTTGCCAAGCGTCTGAAAATTTCCGAGGCCTGCCCGCTGATTCTGCCTTACCACAGTGCCATCGATCTGGCGCGCGAAGCAGCCAAAGGTGCCGGCAAGATTGGTACCACCGGTCGCGGTATTGGCCCGGCTTACGAAGATAAAGTCGCGCGCCGTGCCATTCGTGTGCAGGATCTGTTCCATCGCGAACGTTTTGCTGCCAAGCTGGGTGAAGTGCTGGATTATCACAACTTTGCGTTGAAACACTATTACAAGGTCGACACCGTCGATTTCCAGCAAGTGCTGGATGAGACGCTGGCACTGGCCGAGCGCATCAAGCCGATGGTGGCCGACGTATCGCGCACCCTGTATGACATGAGCCAGGCAGGCCGCAGCCTGCTGTTCGAAGGTGCGCAAGGTACGCTACTGGACATTGATCATGGCACTTATCCGTTCGTGACTTCGTCCAACTGTAGCGCCGGTGCAGCTGCACCGGGTGCCGGCGTGGCGCCGCAGATGTTGCATTACGTGCTGGGTATCACCAAGGCCTACACCACCCGTGTTGGTTCTGGCCCGTTCCCGACCGAGTTGTTCGACGAAACCGGCCAGTATCTGGCAACCCGTGGCCACGAGTTCGGCTCGACCACCGGTCGTGCGCGTCGTTGCGGCTGGTTCGATGCTGCTGCGCTGAAACGTTCGATCCAGATCAACGGTGTATCCGGCCTGTGTGTAACCAAGCTGGATGTAATGGACGGCATGGAAACCATCAAGCTGTGTACCGGTTATGAATGGGATGGCCAGCAGAGCGATATCCTGCCGGTTGGCGCCGAGTCACTGTCGGAATGTAAACCGATATACGAAGCACTGCCGGGCTGGACTGGCACCACCGTTGGCATTAAACGCTACGAAGATCTGCCGGAAAACGCCAAGCGTTATCTGAAGCGGATTGAAGAAGTCTGTGGCGCTCCGGTTGATATCATTTCAACCGGCCCGGACCGTGACGAGACGATTGTTCTGCGGCATCCCTACAAGGGCTGAGCGTTTATCGGCTGGCAGTAATGTCTTAAAAAAAACGGCATCCATATGGATGCCGTTTTTTTTGAGTTCAGTGCGGGCCCTGCCCAACCAGCCTGATTAGATTACACACATTCTGCCAAAGCAATTGGCGCAAGCCACGCTCATGCCTCCAAGGTGCGGCAAACAGTCTGGCCTGAAATGGATGCCAGGGCGGCAAAAATTGCCGCTAGCTACTG
>JACCDG011474126.1_pt1 | contig 16129 bp, 15 predicted proteins | sample 7442471 | NCBI WGS metagenome assembly JACCDG01 (sample SAMN15323444, study PRJNA562643) | freshwater metagenome | isolation source: river surface water | place: USA:Blue River Watershed | collected 2017-08-17 | reverse complement strand
TTGTGCGGGGTGCCCAATCCTCGGTCCCGACCATGTAGAGGGCGGTTGAGTTGGTTCCGCGGGCGCGGGTGTTCATCCACGCCGCGAAAGCGTCGGTGATCGTCAAGTCAAGCAGAGCCACCTCGTCAAGCGTGCCAAGGAACGCTGTAGAGGCGTCGCTGATGCTGGCGTATCCGGCGTCGCTCGTGACGGCCGCGAACGGACCTGACGGGCTGAGGTCCGTGGTGGCGACCGCCGCGCCGTCCACCCAGAACCCGCTGCTGTTGACGATGAGGCTGTGGAGGTTGCCGTCGTAGAGCGATGCGATGGCGGACGTGGTGCGGCGGAGAACCTCGCCGTTCTTGGCGTATAGGTAGATGTGGCCGGCGGACATGCTCGACCCGTCCCAGTTGAGGTCAACCCTGAACTGTGTTACCGCGCCGCCGCTGGTGTTCTTGATGCAGAACGCGGTGAGGCGGTCAGTGTTGTTGGTCGTCTTGAACAAGCACGAAAACGCCAACTGCTCGGCTCGCAAGCCGCGACGCCGGATGTTAGGGATGCCGCTGGCGAACTCCACCGACTCGGTAGCACCGAACGTCATCGCCGGGTTGGTGTCGCCGCTGAGAAGGCTGGTCGCGTTGAGCGTTGGCGTGTTGGTCGCTACGCCTAGTGCGTCACTCGCTGAGTCGAATACACCCGTGCCGTACCGCTCGCCAAGCCGCCAGTAGGCGACCGGCTTGAGGGCCACCATCGCGTTGTAGTAGGTTGTGTTCGCGCCAAAGCCTTGCACTGGCTTCACAACGATCGGGAGCGTGTCGGGATCGGGTACGGCGTCGCCCTGGTCGTTGACGGGCCGCACCTTCCATCGCTCAAACGGCGAGAGGGCGGTGCCATCACCGTTGCCGTTGACGACGGTTGGGGTGGTGTCCTCAAAGCATGCGTCGGCGGTGAGAAGGCTGTATGGGCCTGCTGACGGCGCCCGGATCACCATGCCGGCGTTGGAGTTGAAGTTGGCGAGGGCGCCCGAGTAGTGGTTCGTGAGGACGATCTGGCCGCTCTTGTCGCTGAGCAAGTCTGTCGGAATCCACCCCACACAAGCGTTGGTAGCGCCCGCGTCGCGGATGGCCTGCTGAAGTCCAAGGGCGTACTCGTCAAGGGTGGCGGGCGGGTTGGCGGCGAAGTCCTTTTCGAACTCGACCTCCATGCCGATGCCGCGCAGCTCGACGGTGGCGAACGCGCCGATGTCGGTGGCGAGGACGATGTTGCTGGCGTCGGTCCGCTTCTCGACCTTGTACGCGCCGGCACCCGACCCGCTGATGAACGCCTCGTCGGTGCTGTCGTGCGAGTAGTCGGTGAACCCGTTGGCGATGGTGATGGTGCGGGTAGCCTGCGTGTACGTCGCCGTCGCGTTGTTGATGCCGAACTTGGGGAACCACACCTTCGCTGCCTGCGGGTTCTTGGTCGTCTTGACGATCTCGGTGAGGTGGGCCGATGCCTGCGCCCAATCGAACGTTGCGGTGCTGGGCGTAGTCACGCCCGGCTCGTAGCGGTAGAGGGCCGCTGGCCGATCGGCGGTGGTTGATTCGAGTACCCGCCGAACCTCGCCGATGGTCGTGCCCGTGTGTCCAACGAGCGTCTCGAAGTTGATGTGTTCGCGGGCAACCGTGGCGGCATTGCTCGCTTCGGCCAGTGGAGTCACGGCCGGGTTCACGATGCGGACACAACCGGCGGTGCCGGTCTTGCCAGCCGTGTGTGGCCTGCTCGTCTCGGTGCCCGCGGCGAGGTAGGTGGTCGCTGACGGCTTGGCAACGACCGTAGCGGCCGTGCCGGAGCTGTCAAAGACCTGCACGCTGCCGTTGCTGCCAGCGTAGATGACGGGCTTCTGTCCACCCTCCAGAGCCTTGCACATTAGCCACACGCTCGTCGGCGCTGATGCACCAAGGGCGTAGAGGTGGGACGTGCCAGCACGTTTGGCGCACTGGTGCTGGAGCGAGAAGTCGGTGTTGAGTGCGTCGGCGACCTGTCCCGGTGATCGCACTTCCGCCTTCAACTTGCTTATGCCACCCGAAAGGGTTGCCATGCGTGCGGCGGTGGTTTCTGGCATTAGTCGTCCGTGAAACGATCAACCATGTCTGGTCCGATCTGGTACGCCTGCACAACCGCGGCCGATCCCGGCTGGCTCTGTGTGCGCCACCCCATCCAGCCGGAGTCGAACGCTTCTGCCTGTGCTCTCGCACGCGACACTTGACGGCCGAGAATCTGCTCATCCATCGCACCCCGCTTGTACTGACGCTCAAGGTCAAAGCCGGCGTCCATTGCGATGTACTGAGCGAAGGGTTCTGGGAGGATGTCAAACGACCAAGTGGTGTGCGCATCAATGACCGTGTAGGCGGTGCTCGTGGTCATGGTCGCGCCGGTGGTGGACCCGGTGAGCACCTCGCCTGTGCCCGCGATGGTGCCGTCGATGTACTTGAGCCACACGCGGTTCTTGCTGATACAGATGACGTAGAAGGTGCATCCGGTCGTGGTGCCAGTGACGATCTCGCCGCCCGCAAACGGCTTCTCGTTGCCAGCCGCCGCGCTCATGCTGGCGTAGTGAGTGGCCTGCTGGAACCACCACGGACCATCTTCCATCAGCCTCGTGGTGAACTCGTCGATGCGGTCGCTGGCTTCTTGGGCGAGCGGGCTGTCTGCGAGCGACGTGACGGCCGGCTCGTTCACCGCGCGTAGAGCGATGGAGATTCCGGTGTAGGCTTTGAGCATTACATCCCCGTCCACTTTGATCCGTACACGGTCACACCGGCACTTGTCAGTTTGCGGCACACAACCATGATGCGGCCAGCGCACACCGGGTCGATGATGACCGACCCCGCCGCTCCAGCCGTCGCGCCCTGCATGACGCGCGTGCCAGAGGGTGAGAGGCCAGCGTCAGCAGAGACTGTTGGGACGCACCAATACAGAGCGTCGTCGATCACGCCGCCGCTCACGCCCAGTTGTGCGAGCGAAGCCGTCAGCGCGATATCGCAGAGGTGCCGGTAGGTCCACTGCACGGGGTTGCTGTTTGAGTCAACCGCGATGGCGATTTCGCGGAACACCCGCGCCTCGCTGGTTTCGCCAGTCACGCTGTCCTCGCGCGATGCGAAGTGGAGTTCGAGACCAGTGCCCTCGTGTACGTCGAACATGAACACGCCCGTAGTGGTGTTGGACTGCTGCCCCGTGATCCTGTCTGCGGCCACGCCAACGCCAGCGACCGGGAGAGCGGTGGTGCTGTCCGTGTACTGCGCGTGCGTAGAGAGGCCAAGCGCGGGTAAGAGTTTCCCCGGATTGCTGATTGGGAACGTGCTGCCCATGTGGTGTTTCCTTGTTGTTTGGTTAGCGGCCAGAGCGACCGACGCGGCTTGAGCCGGAGGATGAAGCGGCCGATACCGGCCCGCCAACGAGCGACTGGCGCAGCACGGCCATCGGGTCCGCGCCGCCCATGAAGCCGCGACCAAGCAGGTTCTTGAGTCGGTTCTCGAACGTGGTCCCGGTGATCGCAAAGCCGCTGGCGAACGTGGCGGTGGTGTCGATGCCGGTAGTGGCATCCCCGTACTCGCCTTGGGTGTCAAAGTTGGTGTCCCCGCTGTAGCTCGTGAACCCGACGTAGTGGTTCCCGCTCATCACCCGGCGCGTCGATGCACTGGCGAGCGCGGAGTCGCTGCGGAAAAGGACGCGCGATCCAACCACCGTGCCCACCGTGTTGGTCGGGTAGAGGTTGGCGAGGATGCTGTTGCGGATATTGAAGCCACAGTTGCCAGCCGCGTTCACGTAGTCGAACCAGTACAGCGTTTGACCGCGCACGGGCCGTCCGATGTTGAGGAAGAGGCACGAGTCGGCGCGGAGGCACATCGCCGAGTTGTTCGTGGTCATGTTGAACAGGATGGTGTTGCTGAACCCCTGCGGGTCGCCCGCGTCGATCAGCACGATCATCTTCGATAGGAAGATAGTTCGGGGCAATGGGTCGGGGACCGACACGCCCCACGCCCCGCCGTTGAACGGGAAGTGGACAAGGTTCGACATCGTGGACGTGCGACCTCCGCCGCCCGTCAGCAGGAACACGCCGTCTCGCATCGAGGTGTTCGCGTAGTCGTTGGTGCCGTTGGTTCCGTAGCCGGAAATCTCAACAGGCCCGATGACCGAGCGCACGAAGCGAGTCGGGTACGCCTCAGGGTTCCACGGATCGCCCGTTACGGCGGTCGTCTTTGAGACGGTGAGACTGCCGTTGGTTGAGTTCTGGCCGAGGGCGAACGCGGGCTTGAACACGCAGTCCTCAATGAGCTGATCCCTGATCGGGTTGGTCGTGCTGTTGCCCATGATGTTGCAGATGCCGTTTGGGAGCACCGCTGCCTCCGGCAGAGCATTGCCACGCGGGTTGAGCACGGGGCCGCTGTTGAACGTGCAACGGCTGATCTTGCCACGAGTGACGTTTCGGCCAGCGATGCCGATGTGGAAGTTGCCCGTCGCGGCCGCACCGAAGAAGTCGCCGACCGTGCAATCCTCAACCTTGCACCCCGTCTGGTCCGACGCACCGCTGTGGCCGAAGCCGTGGTGCGACACGCCGGCGCTCGTGCAGTTGCGGATCACGACCCGGTTAGAGCGCTCCGAGTAGGCGCAGTAGCACCCGCCCGCTGCCGGGTAGCCGGTGTTCGAGAACGTGCCGCCGCTGACGACGCACTCGCCCCCGTCCGTGCGGTCGATAAGGTCAAGGAACAGGAGCGCGCTGGGTCCGGTGCCCGTTGATACTCCGCCCGCAGCAGGCGTGACGATCGCAAACACGCTCGCGTCGTTGGTGTCGAGGAAGCCTGGGCCGTCTAAACCGGCGTTGTTGTCCTGATTGACGCCGTTGATGTCGGTGTAATTGAGGGTGAGCACCCGGCCCGCGTCGATGAAGTAGGAGTTGGGGGTGGTGCCAAAGCCGGACGCGGCCTGACTCGCGGCCTTGGTCAGATACATGCGGGGGCGACCGTCCTGGTTCTTGCCAGCGTTGCGAAGGATGTAGAGAGCGTTGACCTTCGCGGCCGTCATGCCAGCCGGAAGGGCGGACGAACCCCACGCGGTAGCGACGGGTGCGCCGTAGGTCCACGTCGGGTTGACGGGCACGCCCCCGTCTGCGCCCCACGGGAGGATCGGGCCGCTGGGTGGCGTGCCATCCTTGTCCTCCCACTGGCGGAAGCAGGCGGGAGAGCCGCACACCGAGCCGTTGAAATAGCAGTACGCCGCATCGGGGGCGGAGGTGGTGCCATAGATGATGCCGCTGATGACGATTTCCGTCGATCCGTCGCAGTACACCGTGCCCGTCTCGACGAAGTAGGTGTTGAGCAGAGCGGCGAGCGCCGACAGGGTTCTCATCGCGCCGGCAGGGGTGGCGACGACGGCCAACTTTGCGGTTGCGTTCGCGCCTGCGGGCGAGTCTGAGCCGGTCGATGCGACGTGCAGATTTCCCATTTACTTTCCCCTTGCGATTGATTCGACCAGCCCCCGAAGCGGCCAATCGGCGTAGTTCTCGACCTTGTTCGTTGTGGTGATGCCGTCGAAGATCGCGCACCGACCGCCGCAGAGCGCGGCCGCGTACTCGATCCGCATACGCGCCTCTGTGTGCGTGTACAACTGGCCGGTGTCCTTCCAACGGAGGTACAGGATCGGAAGCACGGGCCGCTTCAAGTCCAGCCACGGCTTGATGTTCTCGGCCACGCGGGCGCGCCACACGCGGCTGATGCTCTTGAAGTCGTACAGGTCCACGCAGACGCCGTGGATGCGCGGGCCGGGGATGCCGTAGTCCGCCAGCCCGTAGATGCTGCTACGCCACGCCTTGATAGCGGCCTGAGCCTTCTTGTCGCCCTTGGACGCGGCCAACCACTCGGCACGGAGCAACGGCGGGCAGTACCACCACTGGCGGCTCTTGGGGTTCTCCCTCGCCGCCTTGTCACTCAGCAGCCCAATCGTCACCTTCGCCGCTTTCAGATCGGGCTTGGTGGCAAACGCCGCATCCACGCCCGGCTCGACGTGGATCAGCGTGTCGCCGCTCCCGTCGTGGGCGTAGTTGTCGCGGGGCTTGTTGATCTCAAGTTTGATCGCGCCCGGAATGCACCCGGTGGACGAGCGACCGTCGCCGCCCGGCTTGCCGATGAACTGGGTGCAGTCGTAGAGCGTCATTTTTCCAACCGACCTTCGATGCGAGACACGGCCTTTTCGATCCTGCTCAGCGTCTCGGCCAAGCCGATTCGCGCGCTGTTGGATTCAGCCTGCCACTGTCTGATCGAGTCGAACCGTGCTTCATTGAGGGTTTGGTCGAGTTTCTGCTTGGCTTGCCCAGCCGAAACAAACGCATACCCGATGACGGACCACGCGATAAGGAACCCCGTGATCTTCACGTAGTCCGCCAGCGACAACTTCACCTTGCTCGATGGGCCTAGCGTCACTTCGCGTCCCCCTTCTTCTTCATGGCCTTGATCGCCGCGTCGTAGTCGGGGTCAACCGCACGGCGCGCGGCCACGCCCTCGCGTTGAACCGAATCAGCCGTGGGCATCTCAAGTGCCTCGCTGTCGAACTTCGCGGCCGTCACTGTGGCTTTCGGCAGCACCTTCGTCCACCCGAACGTGACCGCGATGAACCGCGCAAGGATCGGCCAGATGCCGAAGTAGAACCCGGCCGCGACGATCACTCCGATGAGCGCGAGCGTGCCGTACTGCTTGAGCAACGTCGCCCACCAAGGGGTGATGTCGGCAACGCCCGTAACGTTGGTGAGGACCGTTGCCGCGCTGTCGTGAGCCTTCTTCGCCGTCGTGTCGATGCCCCTGGTCAAGAGCGTGATCCGCTCCATCAGGGCCATTCCGTCCACGGCCTTGCGGTCAAGAACGGCCATGTCGGGCGCGGTCGGACCCGTCACGAGGTTGTGGATGTCCTGAAACTGGCTGTGAGCCTGAGCGGACAGGTCGATGAGCGAACCGGCTGACGTGCGAATCTCGGTCGCCGCAGCCTGTACCTCCTGCGCCCCGTTGCTGATCGCCTCGACGGACGATCCGCACCCCGCCAGAAGCAGGCACGCAAGCAGTGTGAGGGTTCGCATCAGAACACGAACACCTTGAGCGCGAAGCCGACCACGCAGCCGAGCGCGAACACGAACCAGCGACGCTTGACGGTCCCGGCAACCGACCACTTGGCCTTCGCCGCGTCCACGATCTGAGGGATGTTGGGCATGGGGACTCCTTGACTGGTAAAGCCCCCCGCCGCGTCGTCAGGCGGCGAGGGGCGAAGGGAGGGGGCAGAGAAACAACCCGCCGCCTCTTTCGAGAGGGCGGGTTGCTGAGTTGTGCGGGTTCGTGCGGTTGGACTTGCACCAACGTCTGCCGGCCCGAGCGAAGTCGGGTCGGGCCTCTGATTATCTGAGGTACGCGCGAACGAGTAACCCGGCTGGATGTGCGTGTGAAAAGAACAGCCGGGGAGTGGTTAGGTGAGGGCGTAAGCGCCGACGACGACCCACGATGAGCCGTCGTTCTTGCACATATACGCGCCGTCGGAGCAGAACGCGATGCAGTTGGCGTAGAGAGTCGCGGCGCTGGGAAGGTCGGCGTTGGCGAACGAGGTGCCGTCGGTCTTCATCAGGAAGCCGCCCTTGTTCGTCTCGTGACCGAGCTTGAGAATCCACCACACGACGGCGCTGGATGTCATCAGCTGAGCGGAACCCTTGTTGGGGCGAACCGTGCAAATGCCAACGCCGGCGGTGCCGGAGTCCTTGTTGATGAGAACTTCGAGGTTCATCGACTTGGTGCGGTCCACGGTGCCGGTTGCACCCTGCGTCGCGGCCGAGCCAGAGTCGGTGATCTTGAGAGCGTGATTGATGATGTCAGAAGTGCCTTGAGCCATGAATGTTTCTCCTTTGGAGAGTTGTGCGGATGTGGATTACTGCTTGATGGTGAGGCAACCGATCGCGTCGCGGCGATAGGAGTCGTACGAGTAGCGGCTCTTGACGCGAACGATCATCGCCTCGCGGAAAGGCTCGTCGAGCATCTTGACCGTGATGCCGCCCTCGCTGGGCGGGAGCGTCTGGGCGATCGGGCTGATGCCGTTGCCGTAGTTGAGGTAGTACGCGACGGGCATGCCGTTTGTGCTGGTGACGATGCCATTGACGTTGTAGCGGCTGAACGACTGGTCCGTGTAGTTGGTCTTGGCCCAGAACTGAGCGGGCGACACGATGATCGGGTCGCCGTCGATCATCTTGGTCATGCCGCGGAGCATGCCCGAACCCGCGTTGTAGTCGAGGCTCGACGTGCGGGTGCCGAACTTGAGGCAGTCCCACAGCTCGGGGCGGAACACCCACACCCAGCCCGAGCCCTTGGCGTTGTCGCGGTTGGCCGCGGTCGCCGAGAGGTAGGAGCCGTAGCGGGTGAGCGTCTTGATGCGGGTGATGTACTCGAACGCACGCTCGGCGCCAGTGTTGGAGAGCGGAAAGGCGTTGGCCTGGTTCACGTCGTCGCCCGACACGCTGGCCGACACGGTGGAGAGCACCGGGGCGGGCATGTAGCCGGTCGCGGCCGAGAGCAACGCGGTCTTGTGGAGAGCGTGCATGATGCGCGTCTCCTCGTCGTTGACGGCGCGGATCACCTCGTTGGCCGCGTCCTGCGCAGCGAGCTGGTAGCGGGCGTCGCCCATCTCGTTCTTGTCGTACGGCTGGTCGAGGTACTCGGCCGCGTCGTACGTCAAGGTGAGATTGAGGGTGTCGGCCGTGCCCTGCACGGGCAGCGCGCCGCCGGCCTTGACCGCTCGGGCGGTGCTTGTACGGCCGCGGATCGAGTAGACCACGCTGTTCTTGCCGGGCACGGCCTGCTCACTGTGGAACAAGCCGTTCATCTTGGAGAGAACGGCCACGTTGTCGTACGCCTGAATGACCTGCTCGCGGAACTGCTCCTGCATGGTCGTGGTGGGGCTGGAGCCGGACGCGGTAGCGGCCTGCGTGTTCTGAATGACTGAAAACATGATTGATTTCCTTCGGTGGTGGTTTGATTGGGAACGGGCGCGTGTCGCGCGCGGTCCCCTTCCACTGGAAGGGCACGGCGAACTGCGTGTGTGCTCAGCCACCACCGGGTCCGCGTGTGCGGAGCAAGGGCGGGAGAGCGAAAACCACGGCGTGCCCGTTAGGGCAGGCGCGTGATACGGCGGACGGGGGTAAGTTGTGTGTGCCGTCGCCGATTGTTCTGGTGAGTAATCAGGCTCCGTCGTCGGTGAGAACCGGGTCCGGCTGGGCCGCGCGCTTGCCTCGCCGCGGCTTCTCGGCCTCCGTCTCTGGCGCCGGCTGGCTCGCGGCGACGATCGCCTCAAGCCGTGCGTTGGTGGCCGCAAGCTGCGATTCCACTTCGCTCAGGCGGATGTCCTTCGCCTCGTCGTCACCGATGACGCGGGACTTGGCGCCCCTGTTCTCCACGAGCCACTTGAGAGCCTCCTGATCGGAGCCGTCGCCCTTGATCTCGTGGATCATCTTGTCGTCGTGGTCGAACAAGCGGACGACGTTCTTGCCGTCGATGAGCACAGGCTTCATCGAGCACTTGGACGACAGAAGGATGTTGAGTGCTTCGGTTTCTGTGTACATTGGTCCCTTTCTCAGCTGATCGGTGCGTTCTTGAGCGCGTCGGGCGTCTGTGCGAGTTTGTTGAGGAGCGCGGTGTCACGCTTGTAGTAGTCCGGCCCGTACGCCTGCTGTGACGCGGCGCGTGCGGCCCTGATCTCTGCGACAGACGTAAACCCGCCCGGCGGCGTGCCGTCGAATGTCGTCGCCGTCTCGCCCGGCGAACGCGGCGACTTGGAGAGGGTGTAGTCTGCAAACAGTTTCTTGGCCGCGTCCTCGGCGGAGGTCGCGGTGTTCCACTGTTTGAGGAGGTTCTCGTGCTGATCGGGATTGGCTTTCTTGTGCCACTCCATCATCTCGCTCACCTGCTTCTCGCCGCCCAGCTTCGCCATTGCCGCCTGCTGAGCCTTGGCGATGACGCCGACCTCGTGGCCGACGCGGAGTTCGGTGAACACCTTGCCGATGAACGCCGGGTCGCCTTCTTTGAGCAACTCGCCGATCGCGGCCATGTCCTTCGGGTCAAACTCTTTCTTGCTCATCGCACGCTGGGCGATGCCCGCGAGGTCGATCTTGCCGTTGAAGTGCTGCTCAAAGCCATTCTCGTCGGCGTAGGCCGGCGGCTTGGGCTTCTTGAGTTCCGCGATCTCGTTGTTGGCCTTGTCGCGTTCGCTGGTGAGTTTGGCGAGTGTCGCCTCCAACTCAGCGATTCCCTTGTCGGCATCGTCGATGGTCTTGTACTTTCCCCCGATACTTCCTTCTGGCATGACGCAAACTCCTTACTGTGGCGCGCCGACGATGCCGGGAGCGGCAGCTTCGGACAGCGCCTTTGACGCATTGACAGCCGCCTCAGCCTCGGCCTGGCGGTTCACCTCTCGCTGCTTCATCGCCTCAACCTGCTCGGGCGTATAGCGATGCTTGTGGAGGTTGAGACCCATGTCGTCGGCGAGTCCAAGCGCGATACCCGTCTTGTCGAGGTCGTCGGGCAACTGGGCCTGACTCAAGCCCGCGACGGTCTGTACCCACGCGACGGTGTTCTGAACGTTGCGGACCCGTGCCATTGCCGCGGGACCGGCGGTGAGGCGGACGTTCATCCACTTCACGATCTCCGACAGATCATCAGGGATTGGGTCAAAGAGCTTCTCGGCAATGGCGATATCGACGGCGCAGCGGATGCTCTTGTTGGTGAACGTCTCGGAGAATGAGAGCACCTGCCCGCCGGTCATGGCGTTCAAGCGGCTTACCACCTCGTCAACGTGGCGGCTCGTGGTGCGATCCTTGTTGGGCATGAGTTCAAGCTCAAGCCCGAGCGCCTTGGAAATGTCCTTCTCCAGCACCTCGGCCCTGTTGCTGAGGGCTACGAAGTCCTGATGCTTGCTGACGCTGATAACGCCAACGTCCTGAGCCTTGCCGTCGCGGACGTTGCCGCCGGTGATGATTGAACCGGCCGGGCCGACCATTCTGGCGGGCCGGATGGTGGTGTTCTGGTCGAGGATGATCTTGAGATCACCCATCTGGTTCGTGATATCGCTGAGGCAGGCGTTGATGTGGGCCAGCTCAAACAACTTGCCGTAGATCGTCTCAAAGAACGGACGGCCGTTCTGGTCGCCGGGGATGAAGTACCACGGGAGCGTGTAGATACGCGCTTCCTCGTGCTCGTCGGTGAAGATGGTGTTGCCGTTGCACTCGTCGGTCTGCTTCCACTTGCCCTGATCCCAGACGTAGCGCGTGTAAATCCAGACCATCCGCTGAAACGTCGGCTTGTCCAGCCAGCCGTCAGGGAGTTTGATCTCGGCGATCGCTTTGGCGCCAAGCGTCTTGGGGTCGAATTGGCGGCGAAGGTAGATGGCAAGCTCGTTGCCCTGGCCGTCACGCGCGCTGGCCCATTGCTCGGGCCGCATCACCTCGTAGAGCAAGTCTTTCTGTCCCCACACGCACGCATCGCCGTGACAGAGCGAGAAGTCGATGGCGGTGCCTGCCGATGACATAAACCCGCGGCCGGATGGGAACGCTCGTTCGGTCGCGCGTGCCGACTGCATCAAGTCCCAGAGTTTGAACGCCTGCGCGTCAAGGTACTTGCCCGCCGCGTCGAGCTGCTCTTTGGAGTAGTTGTGGTCGGTCGGGCAGCACAAGTCGAAGCGAATCGGGTTCTGGCCGATGGGCAGGGTGGAGTCGAGAATCTTGCCGCGGATGCTGGCAAGCCCGTACATGCCGACCACCTGCTTGACCTGCCCTAAGTCCTGATCGGGCTGCTGGCCGTCCTCTCGCCACCACAGGCCGGGGTGCACCTGCTTGACGATCTGGTTGATGCGTTCGCGGGTCTTGCGCTTTGTTTCGTACGCCTCGTCGAACGCCCTGCTGATCGGTCCTGCCGCCAGCGTGTTGCTGGTGTCTGGACGGCCGATCTCGGTGGTCATTCAGGTTTCTTGGTCTTGTTTGCGATGATGGAGGCGAGCGAGTCAACCACGTCGTGCCGGCCCTGCTCTACGGCGTGTTCGGCGATGCACGCGGGATCGGTGGCGTGCGCCGCGTTCCATGCGTGAAGGGGGATGGCGATGTCGAGGGCGGCATGCACGGCCGCGATCGCCTCAAGATCAACGTCGCGGAATGCCAGAGCGATTGCATTCTCTTTGTCAGCCGCCGACATGGGGAATCGGGAAGTGAGCTGGGCGATCTGCTGGAGAACTGTGGGTGACTGCTGAGCCATGCGAGTAGTCCTTTGGGCGTGCGGGGGCATGGGCACCAGTGGCCGGCGGCGTTGGTGACGATCACCGCCGCACTCACGCAATCCACGTCGTGCGGGCTGGCGAATCCGAAGATGCCACGCAGTACCGTTCGCCGCCGCGTCATGGGGCCGACCGCGAACAACTCGGCGGCTGCGACCGCGCGGGCCTGGTCGATCACTTCCGCTGATAGATGTGCTACGCCGATGTGAACGTGAGAGAGGTAGACATCGAGCGGCAACTGGAGGCAGTTTCCGGGCCACGGCTGCACGATGTACACCACGCCGCCAACACCCACGTTGACGTGGTTTGGACACCCAATCAAAAGGTGAACAATGGCCGCGTCTGGGCGATACCAAGGGGCACGATGCCGCACAAAAAACAGGTGAAGGCGTTGATCCGTAGCGTACATTGGAGGGTTATCACTCCGCGCCGTGCGATAACTTTTACTTATGACAGGGCGTAGGTGGAGTTGAGGACGTGCCGGAGGTCGAACCGTCCCTGTGCGGGCGGATCGGGGATGTCTGCGTCCGGGTAGAGTGTCCGCCACTGTTGAGCAAGGTCTGCCAGCAGGTTCCGCTCGTGTAGATCGACGAAGCTCTCCATGAACACCCGGCGGGTGGTGCCAACGTTGCCGGCGTGCGAGCCGAAGCAATCGAAGATTGTCGGCACCTCCACGCCCATTGGCCTGCATCGAACCACTACTTCCGCGGCGTGTGCGGCGTCCCATGAATGCACGATGTTGGGGCTGGACCCGTTCACCTGCCGCGTCACATTCACCTTCATCGTCTCGTCAGACCGTGCCAGCGAGTAGAGGTGGCCGTCCACGCGAACATGCACACTCTTCTCGTTGAAGTACGGTTGGCGGACAGGCAGGCCGCTGGGCGACGTGAACCTGAGGGTGCGGCCAAGTGGGTAAAACTCACTCGGCTTGACGATGATGCGAGTACATTCTTTGATCCAGTCGAGAATCGCCATAGCGCCGGGTGATACCACTCGCATCGTCCTGGCGACCATCTTGGAGAGCACCCGCACGCCGGCGAATGCGTCGTCATCGCGCCACCCCTTCTTGCGAAGTTTGCCGATCATCTGGTCCCGCATCCCCTGGTCGCTCACGTTGTAGGGGGTGGAGAGGACCGGCTGCTTGATAACGTCCTCGTCCACGTCGGCGAGTAGTCGCGGCACGAGGTAGTCGTTGGTGTGGTCGGCACACGACGCGAGTATCTTGCGGCCCTCTTGCCACACGATGCGATAGGCGTTGGACCGCACCGGACCGTCCACAAGGTTCACGAGCGCGGCGCCGAGCGGGTCGCGGCCCGCCGCGGCGAAGTGCTGGAGTCCGTTGGCGCTGGCGTCCTGCCACACGGGTTGGCGGCGTGCGTGTTCTGGGTCATGAAGTGAGATACACGCCGACAAGAACTGGAACGGAGCGTCGGCCTTGAGCCATTCAAGACAGGTGAGCGGATCGCGGTTCACGTCGGCGACAAGGCTCTTGAACTCGTCGGCGAACTTCGCACGCTCCTCAAACGGCTTTTTGTCCCACCCGTTGCCGTACTGGTTGGCGAGGTTCACGCGGAGCCAGTAGTCCGAGTCGCTGGTGGGCGTCTCTGGGTTGGCGAACCGGAGTGACCCGCGCACGAAGTCGGGGCCGTGGTGAGAGAAGTAGAGCATCATCGGCTGGGCGCGACCGCGGAAGTCAACGTGGTGGCCGAAGTAGAACCTCTCCAGTGCCGCGTGCCGCTGCATCTCCTCGACCTGGAGGCTAAACAGGCTGCGGATGCTGTGGAGCTGGTCGATCTCTTCGTAGTGACGGCTTGCGGCGTAGGCCCATTTGCGACCGTCCTCTGACTTCTTCCATTCCTTGCCTTCGTCGGTGCGGTAGAACTGACCGATCTCGGGCGGCTCGGCGAACCTGCCCGACTTGAGCAACGGGTGCCTGATGTCGGGCGGATTGTCGCTGGGCGGGATGCCCTCAACGCCGCTTACCCATCGGCCCGCCTTGTCGTAGCGTCCGGCGAGCAAGCCCTTCACCTTGTTCTGGGAGATATCGTTGAGTGTCTGTGCGACCTTCGGCACTTCCTGCCATGCGACTTGGCCGGTAGCGTCACAGCCGTTGAACACGCGAGAGAGGTCGCGTCCTTCAAGTTCTGCGTACTGCGCCCTGGTGCCGTTGGCGATGAACCCCTTGCGGATGATGATGTACCCGCCCGCTTCCGGGTCGGCCCATGCCGGCGGCGGGGTGAGTGACGGCGGGTAGTGGGGTCGTCGCATCGTCCACTTGTCCACCGACTCGTTGATGCGGTTGACAAGCGTGCGGATGGGGATGATGGTGCGGGGGTTCTTGCCCTCGCCCTTGTTCACGGTGTCAATGTTGAAGGCGCGGATGAGCACCTTCTTCTTCTGCGCGTCACGCCCCTCGATGTAGAGAACGTGCTTGACGCGCTCGACAAGACCGATGCCGACCGTGCTGAACATTCGGCGGTTGATCCACGCCAACTCCTCTGGCAGCATGTCGGCCTTCTGGCGAGCGATTGCGAGGATGCGGTTAGTTTCCTGCGAACCGAGCAACCGCCGCACGCCACGCACCCGCTTGAGCTTCTCGCACACGCCGCGGTATCCGCTGGGTGGCATGTCTGGGTTGCACTTCTTGCACGGGCACGGGTGGTTCTTTGCCACCTTGCGGAGCGTCGTGCCGATCACGCGGCCCTTGAGCACGCCCTCGATGTCCTGTCCGATGTGCTTGCCGATGTGCCCGACCGACACGCCGGACGGGTGCTTGACGATCTGCGAGAGGATGTTGGTGAGCACGATCTGAGCAAGCTGGTCGGGCCTGATGGAGCGAGCCACGAGCACCATGAGTTTCTGGTCAGGCTCGGTGGGGTCCGACCTGCGGAGAGAGCGAAGGTCGTCCGTCATGTCGGCGTGCCATGCGCGGCTGAACGATTGAACGGGCGCGAGCGTTGCGGCCCGTCCCATGTCGATCGCTTTGTCGGCCTTGCGTCGCCGATCGGCACGGCCACGCTCGATCGCTCCCTGCTCGTGAGCGAGTTCTTGGGCAAATGGCGATTCTGGGTTGTTGAGCAAACCCTCTTGGAGAAGTGAGGTTGTCGCGTCCTTGCGAAGCATGATGACTCCCTATTTTGTCTGAGTACACACCAGCACCACCCGCGGGTACTTGGCGTCCTTCTGCCGGTCCACGCTCACGATGTCTACGTCGTTGTCGTCTGCCCACAGGCCCGCGCGGGTCAGGCCGTCAAGCGTCCCCTTGAGCATCGCGCGGGCGTTGTCCTTGTCGAGAAACCGCTTGGTGGGAAAGTACCAAGTGACTTTCACTGTTGCACCTTTCCACCCGCCCTTCACCTGCTGGTGCTGCATCTCCGAGAGCGTCACCATCTCGCATGCGAACCGCGCCTGCTTCTTCTTCTTGTCGCGTGCGATCGCCGCCCATTGAGAGTTGCCTCGTGCGTTGTTGGGGTTGAGTCGCTTGTCGGGCGGATTGATGGTGAGGGTGAACGTTTCCACTAGGCCACCCTCCTAGTCCACGGCGCCGCGTTCGCCTTCACCATGTCGATCTCATCGCGCGTGCCGCCCTTGGCGATCCACTCACGCACGTCCTTCGCGCCACGCCGCGGGTAGATCACGCTGACCCACGATGCAACCCGCTCCATCTGATCGGCGAGTACCGCCGCACCATCTTGACCTGGGTGGAACTCGCTGCCGTCCATCCGCTGCTTTGCCGGGTCGTAGTTGCTCACGATGTACACCTTCTTCTCTCGCATAAGGGCGCAGAGCATGTCCACGCCGGCGCTGCACGATGGCCTGCCGATCGTCC
>JACCDG011084342.1_pt1 | contig 16135 bp, 31 predicted proteins | sample 7442471 | NCBI WGS metagenome assembly JACCDG01 (sample SAMN15323444, study PRJNA562643) | freshwater metagenome | isolation source: river surface water | place: USA:Blue River Watershed | collected 2017-08-17 | reverse complement strand
GGGCATGACGCTGTGCTTTGTTGAAAGTGTTAATAGCCACGAGCGTAGCCAGCTGTTTCTTACCGAGATAAGAATACTGAGTGATCTGGTTCTTCTTGGCCAGTCGACGCAGCTGCCTCCAGGTGAGGATGTCCTCAAGGTGAGCAGCCAGTTGATCAATGGTGAAGGTCATTCGAGTTGCTCCAATGCGCGGAGCCACTAGCGCCCAGCAGGGGAGCCAGTAGGTGTATTTGCGTGCGGTAGGCCAAGGCCGCATGTGCCAGCCGAGTGGTGTGTAGAACCAACAAAAGCCGTCTTCATCGCAATCCGTTTCAGTGGGTTTACGTTCGCTCAGCGAAATAGGCGTAGGTGGCTGGTTGCCGTAGCGGGCGAGCAAAGCGCGGGCTGCGTGGTAGAAGTCAGACCACCACATGACCTGCTCATCGTTGATGTAGCCAGATTGGTCATCAAACAACTGCTTTAATTCCTGCTTCTCCGGACTGTTGAGCGTCGGCTGAGCCAGCGCAGCATCGGCGCGGACAAGGAGCTTGTGATGCTCTTCTGCTACGGCATAAGTATTAAAGGCCGCATGAAGCTCAGCGCACAGTGCACGAAAGTCAGTCATCGAGTTGCTCCAGTGCGCGGCAGATGGTGTCTGCGGCTTCTTTTTTGAGGTAGCCCCTATCGAAGCTGATGCGCAGCTCGTCTAGCGCCTGCTCTTTCAAGCTCGGCGGCTTGGGGCGGCGGGCGGCACGGATGTAGCGAGCAAAGTCATAAGCATCTTCACCACCGTCAATTTCAACCAGCCTTAGGCACGCCTCCAGCTCTTGGTCGGCGCCCCATTGGGCGGCGCGGTTGGCGATGTGCTCTTCGTACGCCCAGTGTTCATCGTTGTGTGGCACGCCTGAAAGGTCGGCGTCGTGCCCCCACTGCTGCACCAGCTCCGGCGGTGGGGTGATGGGGTGGGTCATTCCTTCCATTGTGGTGTAAGTAGAACGTTGATTGAGTGATACTGAAACTCAGGAAACAATTCAAGAGCTGTAAGTATCGCCTCTGCCTTTGTATAGGCATAGACACACACCTCCTTGCCACAGCAAAAGACTGTAAAACATTGGGGCGTGTATGTTTTAGTCATCGGTCCTTACCTTTCTTTGAACTTAACCGAAGACAATACTCAAGGTGCGCCTTTTGAATCAAGTCCTTAACTTCATGGACCTCCTTTCTGTCAGTAAAAGCAGCAGCTCGAAAGACCTCAACAACAAAGACCCTCTCGCCATAGTTAAGGCTATCAGATCCGTACTGTTCGATCTTTCTGATGATGTCGGATGGGCTGATCACTTGCATCTCAGATGATGGTGAAGGGTAAACGATACGGGCGGTAATCCTTAGGCAGACGCTTTTCTTTCTGCTTCGAGGATTTGGATGAGGCCGTAGAAGAATCCTGCTTTGAAAGCATAGGAGTGCTGGTCGCTGTGGAACATTTCGTGGGCTTCATCAATAAGATCCTCAAGCGTGGGTTTGTGTGGTTGTGGCCATTTGATGCTGGCCTCTGTTGCATCTTTCCAGACAGTCACATTTAAAACCTCCTTAGTGTGTTTGTGATGTGGGGCTCAGTTGTCCCCATGCTGGCATTATAGCGGCCCAGTCCAGCTGTGCAAGGGTTCACAAGCCGCAAACAAAGATAAAAAAAAGAGGTCTGTTTTAGACCCCCCAAAAGATTACATCCTCCCTTGAAACGTGATTCTTAACATCAAGAACCTGTTCCCCAGGATAACACCGAGCCTCAGCCATTGCCCACGCTTTATCATAAGACGAAGCGTTAATGATCATCTGCTCTTGAATAAACCAGCCACCCTTAACTTGTTTGTGGCCAAAGAATGCAAGGTAAGTGTTCATTTGTTGCGGGCCTCCTGCCATTTGTTGTGCTCGTCAGTAATGCGACGCTCGTCAGCTTCTGTTTGGGGGGTACTCTGATACATTTCATACTGATCATGTTCATCAGCATGTTTTAGAATACGCTCTAACCTAACAAGCAAGGCCTGATAAGTTTCATAGGTTGTAACGTTGTCGGAACCGTCACAGTAGGTATGCTTAAGAATCCAAATGGGTTGGGGTGTGGTGCTTTTCATGATCAGTAACCAAGCAGGCGACGATAGGTAACCCAGGTGACAGCTTGAACTTGAGCAGGGGTCAAGACCTCACCGCAGATACCATGAGAGTCTTTGGCTACATTCACATAGGCGCGGGTGATGGTATCATAAAGGGTCTTTGAGATAGCTGGTGTCTTTGTTGTAGGTATCCTTTCACCTAGCCAGATAGCATAGGCATGGCCATCAACACAAACAGTATCTTTGAATCCTGAGATGCATCGGTAGAATGCAACAACCTTACGACCCGATAGGATAGACTGAATCTTATCGCCTAAGTCTTCATCATCAGGATCTAGGTTAAGTATTTCTATGGCCTTGTCTTTGTTCTTATTAAAGGTGCAAACCTTAACCAGCTTAGGGTCAGAGCCTAGCCAATGAGCCTTGATCAGTGCCTCAGCATCCTGACAATTGCGTTCCCATTTATTGTTAGGAGATAGCGCAGCAATGACACCGATAGCCTGCCCCAACGTTAGATCATAAACATGCATCAACCTAACGGCAAGATCGTACGCTCGTTGGTACCATTCTTTGCCCTCGTGCATGTCAGTCTCGCTGGCTAGCAGTAGCATAGCCTTGATGTACCGAGTAACGGCAACGGGCTTTTTGTGTTGTTGTGCCATCGAATTAGGTGCGGATGGTAGAACAGAGGTTAGCTTAGCGTACTGGTGTTGTCCAGGTATCGCGCTGGTGTTGTGTGATCAACTTATCTTCACAAAGAGTGTCAAGAAAGTTTAACCACGCTTCACGCTGAGCGATCTTGTCACCACGGTACATCGAGCCGATGCACTCACGGAACTCTAGAACAGCTTGTGCTTTTGTCATTAGATCAGTGCCTCAAGGATAATGCAGCCGACACCCATTGCGATGCAAAGAATGCTGACACCAGGAACAGTAGCAGTAGCCGCCGCAATCAGGGCAATGGCTGACACAAAGAGTAACATAGCTTCAGGCCTCAGGATTGATAGCTAAGCCAAGCTCAGCCAGCAGCCTGCCAGTGGTAGCGTATGGGCGAACCCAGTCACCAGACAAGCACCAAGAATGAAACGTAGGCGACCAGTAAAGACAGTCTGGATCCTTACCAGCTGAGCGCAGCTGTTCAGCAGTGACAGGCGCAACGTAGGGATTGCGGAAGTGTGTTTGCATGGTTTCAGTCAAACCTTCAATCATTAACGTTTGCAACAGCCAGATACTTATGGCGTGGGCCGCGCTCAGCCAACACAAAGTAACGTGGTGGAATGCGCTTACCATGCCGTGAGCGTTGGACATACAGCCAACCCTCAGACTCAAGCCTAGCAAGAACTGATTTAGTTCCCCAGCTGTGGTGACTCTTCAGGGTAGCAGCGTTGATCTCAAACAGGCGAGAGCCCGGATGCTTGCGGATGAAGCTAAGCAGAGCCTGGTCAGCCAGCTTGAGCGACACCCGCGACATGAACCGAATCATGGCGGTGGTGGTGTGGTGGTGTGAACTGAGGCAATGGTAGAGCACAGGGCCCTGGTTTGTCAACCCCTCACACAATGGAAGGGGTCTGTCGGTGTTGGTGGGCTTGCCATTCGCGGCAGCTCCTCGACCGATGAACACAAGGTAACCCCCACCGGCCCCCTGTGTCAACCCCTTTGTGATAAGTGTTGCTTATGTCAATGATAAGCGTGGCTGATCGGACAGATTTTTATAGAAAACAAGAACACGCGTACCAGCGCACGCCCGCGCACACGCCCACACGCGTTACATGCACCCCCGCGTATGCCCTGCGTACCTGCCTCTCACGCAATGACGCAACAACCCAAGATCCCTTGCGCTGCAACCGATGTGGCCATATCCAGCGGCGATTGGACAGGGGGTAGCTTGGACAAACAGGCCCACCCCACCCCGATGGGGGGATTCTCGCGCCTCTGCCCGCGTATAAGGGGTTTACAAATTTCTGCCAAAATTTACTAGGCGTGTCTAGAAGCGTCAGGAAGGGCCCTCCGAGGAGCCTTAGGTGTCCTCACACCTGAGGGGAGTCGGAGGGGTCTTCTAGGACCTTCCAGGGCGCAGTAAGCCGCATTTTATCAAAGAAGCCATCACCAGTATCCGAATAAATAGGATCCGGTACACCAGAAGGTGGCAAAGACTGCTCCACTTCTTTGATGGCGTCATCAACAGTTTGGGTAACTTTGGCATCAATCCACCACTCCTCAACAGCAACTAACAACCCAAGCAACAAATGACGAGCCCATAGCGGCCAACTGTTACTTAGGTTGTATATGTCTTTAAATTTGGTCGTCTTTAGTGATCCGAGCATCAGCCTTTGGATAGGGAGGTACTGGCCTACGGTAAATAGCAGACACAGCCATCGAGTAATAAGGCGAATCCATTTTACCTTGTTGTTCAAGCGTGGTTTTCATGTCTAGCCACTTCTTGTATTCTTCGTAGGTCATGTCCACAGAAGAGCCCTCGAAATCATTGGAAGGTTTTCAGAAAAGATAGTCCGTGCTTGTTCAGCGATCTGCTTATGCTCAAGCTGAGTGCCGTTACCAGTCCTCAACTCAATGTAATGAATCCAACTACGAACAGTCCCATTCATGTAAAGGCGGGTCGGTGCAGCCATAGGCAGGACTTCCCTAGCGCATTCTTTGGCAATGCCCTTACTGACCATCTCCATGTAAAGGTCTTCCGCCTCAGCAAACAACTGAGCAGTTCGTCGATAGAGCAACTGAGTGTCTTCAGGACTAAGATCATCTATGCTATTCTGCCTGTTCTTTGTGTCTTGACGACGGAGATGAGGAAGATCAATTCCTCCAAGATCAGACACCCTTGCATAGCGTTGGGAAAACTCCTGAAAAGAAAATGACCGATGCCTTAAGATTTGAGGACTAATAGCCCGAGTAGTATTAATCTCTAACACGATGTTGGCCATTTCAAACACGGACCAATGATTATGCCTAATACAATAACCAAGAAGCTTATCCACTGTCTGGTGGTTCTCTTGATTACTAGGGTTAGATACCCTGGCACAATAAGCAATGGTCTCTTCTGCGTTTGGTGTGATGCTAATAAGTTTTACAGAACTGGTCATTGTTGGTTAGGTGGTGAGTGGTAATAGGTAATATAAGAGATATATACTAATAAGAAAACACAATGGGTACTATTAATAGTATTGTGGTCGGGTTAGACAAAACCAAGCCTTGTCTTCTTCTTCGCTTGCGCTCCGAAGAATCCTTCGGTGGTTGTTTTGGGTTTAACCTACCGCTTCGACCTTCGGTCTCCGCTAACCACAGAAGAACTATAGCTATTGGGTCAGCTCCGCGTCAGCCACCTTCGGTGTCTAACTTGGTCTTCATTTTCGGTCGTTTCACTCCCTTCAAATTCAGAGCCCCGGCCCCCATTAACTGTGTGTCTTTTTCAATTCCTTGTCGGCCCCAAAACAAGAAAGGGAAGGGTAGTCACGTCCTTCAGTCGGTCAATTGTGTTGTGTCTATTCCCCCTTCCTTCCATGCCCGTTATTTGGGTCGCCTCTTCGGTGTCTACCAAGAGGGTTTGCAAATGTTTAAATGGGATGTTTTGGTGCAAATTAAAAGGGAATAGACAGTGGATACGGATAGCCCTTTGTTGGGGCGAAGGGAGGGACGATAAGACAAAGGTCGGTCCACCCCCTTCTATTACCGCTGTTCCACACCAGAAGGCACCACTCTTCTGGTATTACAGGGCACCTTCTTTTTAGGAGTGGTTAAATCCAGGTATAGACGCCGGTTTCGCCAGTTCCCACCCCCTCGAAGTCCCTACCCATGACAAGTCGATCTGTGGCTTCTTGTGGGTGGTCAATGAAGGCAGTCATCATCCGGTTCCACTCGGTTCGTTTCTGTTCGATCTGTGCCTCCTTTGCAGAAATAGCCAGGATGTCCTGGAAGTACTTAACCCCAAGGGCAAGGGCGTCAACCCTATCGTCGTGCTTTACAGCCCCCTTTTCCCGACACATCCTTGTCAGCTGGTACATGAGCATCCGTGGAAGGCGTTCTTCGGGGGCCATGTCGCCGTTGGAGCGGTAGTCCCACTCGATCAGTCGCTGGTCAATGACAAGACGATGTTGGTTAAGGATTGGTTCAAGTGTATCAATGATTCGGTCTTCCTTTCTTGTTGTGGCTCTGACCTCTTCAAAGGCAAGACCAATCTTCATTTCGATGGCGTGCTTTTTCATCAGCTCCATGACCGCACCATCACCGAAGTTAGACTCGATTAAGCAGAGAGTAGCTTTGTATTTCTTTGCCCTTCGAAGGATTTCGCAAAGAGTGCTGTCAGAGTACCCGTCTTGGTTGGCAAAGATGTCCCTAACAAAGAGGTACCCGTTAATTTGAGAAAGGACTACGGCAACCGTTTCGTCCTTTCCGCGACCGGACGGATCGACGGCCACAATAGTCTGCCCGTAGGGGACAAATTCCGAAACAGTCTTAGGCCTGTGCCATCTATCCCCAGGGAGAGCAACAGCAGGAAGGTCAAGCAGAGTCTCTTTATCAGCCCCCCACACCAGATCGCTTGGACCCTTTTCCAAGTCCAAAGAAAGTACGGAAAAGTCAGACAGTTTGAGGGGAAACTTAAGCGCATCACTCAGGCTGGTATCAAGCATGAACTGGAGCATGAAGTTGCTCCGTGACATACTTTGTTCCCGTTCAAGAAGGTTAATCTCGGAGAAGCGACTATCTGTTGGGGACCACCTTAGCGCATCCAACCCATCACGTTCAAGATCGCGTACTAGTTGCGGGGCTAGGACTTCTTCGTATCCGGTAAGGTCTTTGGGGTATCTTGCGGGCCAGACAAAGGGTCGGTAGTTTCTTTCTCGAAGCGTACGATAAATCGTGAAAGTAGTTTGTGGCGTCCCGAGAAACACAATACGAGAATCGGCTTTCGGCGTAAGGACGGATTCGCCCTCAGTAACCAACTGCAATAGCTTTTCACGCATGAGGTCGGTAGCAGAGTTAGCGGGAACCTCAACGTCATCGAATACGATAAGATCGGCTCGGCTTCCCGTAATCTGACCGGTGATGCCGACACTTTTAACTGATGGCGCTTGAGCAGGACGACAACCGGCAACATCAAACGAAACTCGGGACCACCGTTGGTCATCGTCCACAGGGCGAAGATGAGCCAGCCAATCGAACTCCAAAATGCATTTTTGAGTAAAGATAGTGAAGTCATCAGCTCTCTGTTTAGACGCAGAAATAACAAGGATCTTCTTATCACGGTCGTTCCATAGCGTCCACAAAACGAAGGCAGCAGCGATCCAGGATTTACCGAGTCCCCTAAAGGCTTGGATTTGGAGTCGTTTAGGTCCACTTTGAAGGTACTGAGCAATGGCTAGTTGTGCTCTGGTTGGAGAAGGCAGGTCGAGCGATTTCCATACCAGAGAAAGAAACAACGGAAACGATTCCGAAAGTTGCTCCTCTACGGGCCTAGAAGGCGGTTGTTTTTTGTTCATAAGGGGAACGTACGGAACAGGGGGCGGAGAGGCGTTGTAGCCCCTCCTAGGCACTAATAAGCGCCCTTTTATTTAATTAAGGCGAGTCACCTTAACGTTTCCAACTCCAGAGTTCGTGAGACCGATAGCATCAGCCGCACCTTTACTGAGGTCCAGACCACGATTCCCTTCGTAGGGTCCGCGATCATTTACCCTTACCACAGCACACCTCTTAAAGCAGGCTCTAAGTTTTGTACCAAATGGAAGGGTTCTGTGGGCCGCCGTAAGGCCGTTTTGATTGAATCGTTCACCATTAGCCGTAAGGTTCCCGTGAAAGCCAGGACCATACCAGCTGGTGATGACGGACAGAGTAGTTAGAACAGAAAGCATTTGAAGAAAGCGAAGGACAGGCTTATGACCACGCCAAATCAACCCCCTCACCCACGCGCAGGGAAAGGGGGCCTGTGCATCCTAGCACATCACTTCTTCTTTTTACGAGCCTTGCCCGCCGAGGACAGGCTTGCCGCAATGGCTTGCTTCTGAGGGTAACCCTCCTTCATCATCTTTTTAATGTTGGAGGATACCGTTTTTTTGGAGCTACCTTTTTTAAGGGGCATGATTACTCTCCTTTCATCTTGGTGGTATACTTTTTGCCACGCCAAGTAAACTGCTTAGCACCAGAGGTACGGGCAGCCTTAAATGCTTGGTCAAAGGACTTCTTGTTGAAGGAAGCCTGAGTCGTCTTGGGGCTGGGTCCTTGCTTTGGTTTGTAGTCGCCTCGCTTCATAGCGGCAGACAAAGTACCATCAGCAGTATTACGAGCAGTGAGACCTTCAGCAGCAACACCAGCAAGACCAGCACGGCGAGCAACAGCACCAACCATTCTAGAAGCAGCCGATTTGGCAAGCTTACCAGCCATCCGTTGAGACGCCGCACGGGCCGCACGACGGGTTTCAGCAGCCTTACGAAGGGCTTGGCCTTGAGCAGATGCACGAGCTTGAGACGCAGGAGAGGTGGTACCAGCAGCCTGTTGACGAAGCTGAGCGGCGCCTTGACGGATGCCAGGAGCCCGTTGCGACATCAAACGATTTGCTTCAGCTGGCTTCATGAGGGGACGACCAGAGGCAGCCTTACGGGCCTGAGCCGCCTTTCGCACCAGCTTTTGCATACCAGGCTTTTCAGCATTTACCATACCAGAAGGCTTGGTCACCCCACCTTTGCCAGTACCAACGGGCTTAGAACGCCCAGCCCCAGGGGCCATACCACCGCGAACGGTAGCAGGCCCAGCCTCAGCTTTGGTAACCCTGGAAATGCGGGCTTGTTTTGCAGCTCCACGCAACTGGCTAACAGGCTTAGCAGTATTACGAGGATCTGTCTTATTTGTTTTACGAGGAGCCATGGTAATCAGGCATCCACGCGACGGACGCGGCCAGTCTTATTGGCGTTATTAGAGGAAGGCACACGATCAGCCTTACGCACAGCCAAAATCGCGGTCTTAGCAGCACCAACGGTAGCATTCAGGGCAACGGTGGTAGCAGAAGCGGCGAAGGTAGCGGGAACGGTGGTGGTAGTAGACACACCATCAACCACGTTCTTGGTGGTATGAGTACGGTTCTTCAGTTCGTCCTCATCTTGACGACCAGGGGCGTTAGAAATGGAACCGAAAGCGGAACCACCAGCAGGAAGAGTAGACATCTTTTTAAAGAATAAGTGTTCTTAGGTAGTAGTCCAAGACAGGACTTTGGAAAAATTATCAAGAGAAAAGGTCTCTTGACCAACCCACCAGCTAAGCCAATGGGACGAGCCTTTGCTTTGATTGCAAGAAAGACACGCACATACTACGTTGTTGGTAGTATCGTGGCCTCCGCGTGCTTTTGGATGAACATGATCCAAGGTCAGATTGTCAGACGAGCCACAATAAACACACTGGTTATTCCAGTAATCTTTAATTGCAGCTCGCCACATCCGCTTTGCATCAGAGGAGGTCATGGCCCTTAAAAGAAATAAGTACTCAGAAGGATCTTTGAGAGGCATGGGTGCCTACTGCGGTGGTTTACTTCTTCTTCTTTTTAGGAAAGCCTGCCTTCATGTTGGCGTAGGCCTTAGGAGTAATGGTAGAGTTCTTTTTAGAGCGGGAAGTGCCCGCTGCCTTACGCTTGTTAATGTTTGCGTAAAGACCAGGAGCTTTAGAATTGCCCTTGTTCATTTCTTAGTGCTCTTGTTGTTGTGGCCATTTCGTGCGCGGTTCCGACTTGGACTTTCGAGAACCATCGTCCCCTTCTTAGTATGGGAAAGATCGGGGCCTCCCTTTCCCGCTAGGCCGCGCCTTCTACGTTCAGTCCACCGTTCTTCGGAGGCATTCTTAACAGAAGGCTTCTTATTTAGTTTGCGTTGATATGCCGCCTTCTTAGCAGCTGCTTTTGGGTTGGCTGCGTAGTATTTGGCGGACTTACTTTTTGCCTGTGCCATATTCGGAAAAGAATACCTTGTTTTCAAGACGCTCAATTCGGGCAGTACTATTTCCCACTTTTTCAATGAGCACCTCAACCGACTTGGCAATGTTATGAAGCGTAAGCATGTGCCATCCAAACAACCCAAGAGCTGCTGTGGCTATGGCATTACGAATAATGTCATTATTGGATGACACGTTCCACATCCTCCAATTCAATCTCAGGTAGGGTGGCGAACAGTTCAGCCAAAGGCGAACCAGAGACAGGAAGACCGGTAACGTTATTCTTAGCAAGCCAATCGCACGCAGCACGAATGTCTTGTGTGGTGGCAGTTCCGCTTTGAATGCGGTCGATCAGTTCTTTTGTAACAAGACCGTGAAGCTCGTTAAACTGATCTTCAGTGGCTCTTGTCATAGAAATACCCTTACTGGTTGCTCAGGGGTAACAACATAATCCGCCCAGTCCTCAGACAGTTCACCAGCAAAGTTAACGTGCCAGCCATCACAAGCCTCAATACCTCCAATCACATCCAACGCATGATCGTGGCTGGCGGTGATCCAAGTGTCGTCTTCGGTGCGGTAGTCAGCCAGGACGGTGATGGCCGTGGCTTCGTCGGGGAAGCGAAGGTAATGGGTCATCGGGTGATCTCTTGCAGGGTGCTGTTGGGCAGGCGGGAAGGCCAGTAGGTGAGGCGGCGGATGGGACCATTGCTATAAATAGAAGCGCCTTCAACTTTTCCAATGTCAAGCTGATCAATGCTTGCTGGAACTGCCCCAGATGTATCCGACGCAGACGTGGTTCCGTTCAAAATCTGAAAGAAATCGTCTACTTTGTAACCATAAGCAATTTTGCTTCTCGTGTTTACTGCTGCCGTTTGATTTGTAAAGTTTGCAACTTGTGAGCCAGCGGTTGTAATGATGCTATTACCTTGCCTAATTGAGTGTCTATTTGTTGATGGTGCGGCGGCTTGAAAAAAGCTAGCGATAGCTGTATTCCCTGCTGTTGTTGGCAACGAAAAGTCCAGAGCGACCGTCCCCTCATCCTGCCGATACCAGGAGCTGAAGTTCGCCCCCGTGATGCTGGCCACGTCTGCACTGCGGGTGACCGTGGAGGTGGTGGTGGGGATGTAAGAGGTTGCAAAACTGCCAAGCTCAAATTGCCCCATGGTGGCAAAAAATTTGTTGGCAGTTGAACCTGCGTAGGACGGAAACCGTGAAGTGGTATCTGTATTGTTTGTGAACCCAACAACAACGTTGTTTGTGGTACTAGTTGTTGTACTTGCTGTTGCCGTAATTGTGCAACGATACCAACCATTTGCAAATGGAGTGATTGTTCCCGTGCATCCAGAACTATTTCCAACAGCTCCTGTTGCCAAATTGAAGTTGATGTAGAGTGTTGTTCCAAAACCAGCACCGCCCAGGCTTAATTGAATCCAATCAACTGTTGACCGTTTTAAGAAAATAGATCCTGTATAAATAGAGCCATTTGTAACTGATGTGCTAGACGGCGCGCTGACTCCACCGCCACCAAAACTATGAGTAGATGTTGCGGTAGTTTCTGTTATTTCATAAGCAGTTCCGCCGTTAGGTCCATTGCCAGAAGCTGCAACCGTTGCAGCGGTTGAAGGCCAACTTGCAGCGGTAAGCAACTCGCTGTTGCCTTGCAAATTCGTCCTCTGCTCCTCCACCAGCAGGCCAAGGCTTTCGCCGGTCGTGGGGTTGTGGTCGAAACGTGGGGCGCTGTTGATCGTGCTGGTGGTGGGGATGTACTCGCCCACCGTGCTGGATTGCTCTAGCTGGGCGCCCCAGATGTAGATGCCAGAGGTGCCATCGCCTGCAAAAGTTGTTTTGCTGCCATCAGACCAAATGTCAACGCCAATGCCGCGACTGGTGGATGCAGTAAACGTGATAGCCAGACGCCACCATCCATTTGGAAGAGCAACAGGAGTATGAGCTGTGATGCCAGAGTCTTGAGAAACCACTGCCCCAGTTTGCAGATTGAAGACCGCTTGACCTGTGGCGAAGTCAGACAGGCCGAGAAAGTTGTAACCGCCCGCCTTCGCAAACACCGATACCGTATAAACAAAACCCGTTGCCCCCGTGATCGAGGTGCGTCCCAAAAAATGACCGGTAGAAACCGTATTTGCTACAGCAAAATCTGCAGTAGTCGCATTATCGGGAGCAACAATCGCGTTTGCTGTTATGGAAGCGGCGGTCTTGCTCCAGTACGCATCATTAAACTCCTCACTCCTGAGCAGCAGGTTCGTCGTCGCGGTCTTGATCAGCCCGTCGCTGCCCACATACGTCCCACTGCTGGCGCGGGTGAAGGTGACAAGATCCGTGTTAGTACTGATGTTATCTTGAAGGGTTTTATTGGTGGCAAAATCAAGATCCAGTGATGGCCTAGCGCCAGCTAAATCAAATAGCTGGTTACCAAGACCACGATACTCGTTTACCGCCTGTGCCCTGGTTGCACTAAGCCTCATTACCGCAACTCCGTTACTTCAAGAGTTCCACTAGTGGTAGCGTTACGAAGAACAGCAATGTTACCTTCAAGGGGAACAGCAAAGTCAAGCCGTTCACCGTTGGCAATAAAATGAGAAGTAGCAGTAGCAGTTTGAGTGCCAGTTCCAATCGAAAAACGAATGTCAGCACCAACAGCACGCATCGAAATGCGAGTAATTGTGGCAGTAAGAGCAGTATTCGTAGAAGAACTACCAGCAGTGAGCTGGCGGGCTACCCCAGGAGTGCTCAAAGGTTCAACATGATCGGCAGAATAAACGCCGTTTTTAATGCTTAGAGTTGTCATAGCACTTAATCGTACTGTTTCATTAGTTTAATGAGCTTTTGAGGGTAAATTGGATCCGTGGCATACCCCTCACGCTTGAGCAAATACGCACAATCTTCACGATTGGCAGCACGGTTAACCCCCTTATACCCCTTATAATCCTTGTACCATTGGGTAACAAGGTGCTCAACACAATCGTAGGGGGTAGCAAAGTCCTTAAAGGTGGCCTTAATGGTCACAGGACCATCACCATAGTCTTCCCAGGTGGTTTTAATAGTACCAGGAGTACCTTTAATACCAAAGAAGTTGTTCTTGCCAGAGATTGCCGTACCAAAAGCCGACTCTAGTGCCCATTGAGCAGCTACCACCTCTGGAAACTTAGCCCCTGCCTTCTTAGCAGCAGCTTCAATACCATCCCAAGTGTTAGAAAACTCGGTAGGAGTAACAAGGGGCTGTGGTTCCCGCCAAGTTTTGACCCATTCTTGGTTATCAGAGAGGCCATCCTCACCCAACAGACGTTCGAGTTGTTGAATGGCCTTGTTCTGATTGGGCAAACCTTGGTAATACTTAATTACGTCAGTAAGCCGAATGGTCATTTGATGATGGAGTCCTTAACTTTTTTAATTTTATCGTCCTCAGAACGAAGAGGACGCATCAGATCCACTACCTTAAGAAAGATCTGAACAACGCTATTTGATTTAAACTTGCTAACACCGATCAGTTCGGAAGCAAGAAACAAAGCAAAAAAGACAGCCGCCTCGTAGGTCAGCTTAAGTCCAAAGATGGTAATCATAGTGGTTAGCGGCCTTGGCCGCGAGTCTTTTTACGTCCATGATTTGGAAGGGACCTTGTTCCCTGCCCCTGCCTAGATTTTTTCGGGGGACCGGGAACGAAGGTAACCTTGCTCATGGAACCTTTTGGTTTAGCCATGGTTTAAAGGCCCAATAGACCTTTTAATTCGTCAATGGATAGCCCAGCATTAGCCAACTTCTGGGCGGGCGTCAGCTCGGGGACGGGCTCGGGCTCGGGGCGGGATTGGATCTCCGCGATTTCTTCGGCGGTCAGTTCGACGATTTCGTGTTCGCCGGTTTGTACGTCAACAACGATGCGGTGCATGGCTTAGCCCTCATAAAGGATGTTGATGGTGCCAGCGTCGAACGTATCGGTGCCGAGAACGGTGGTGATACGAACGCGATCTAGGGTGCCGGAGAGGGCCGGAGAGTTTCCTGCGCAACAGTTAGTAACTAGGCCATTGCCTCCTGAGGAAATGTTGCCACTTGCTATCCAGGTGTTTGAGCCAATCAGAGACAACTGCAGCAATCCGGACCTTAGTATGCTCGTAGTCGCGCTATTTGTAGTGTCTACAATAAATCCACCTGTTGCGTATGTATACCCACCAGCAGTGCCAGAAAAACTTGCTGTAGATGTATAACCAGACGAAGATACACTGCCTGAGCCAATTTGAACTTGCACAATCGAAGTTCCATTCGTGCTCACCCCGTTAAAGATCACCGTCACGCGCTTCACCCAGCTCGGAATTGAAGTGAAGTCAATCGACGTGCCACTGGTCGAAGCAACTGCAGTGCCGGACTTGATCGTGCCTTGAATTGTGGTGCCGGTAATTGTGGTGCTGCTAAGCGTGGCAATCGTGGCGCTACCGTCTGATGCAAGGACGATGTTGTTGCTGCCGGAACTGGGGTTCTTGAGGTTGGTGGTAGATAGTGTGCTCATGATCAGCCCTCGTAGAGAATGTTGATCGACCCGGCGTCAAAGGTGTCGGTGCCGTTGACGGTGGTGATGCGGACGCGGTCTAGGGTGCCGGAGAGGGTGACGTTGCCCGTCATCATGCAAACGGAGTTAGTGGTGTACGACGTTACGGAATTGCAGACCCAAAGATTGCTGGCAACCAAGGTCAAAACGGCCGACCCAATCCAAGTGTTAGCGGCAGCATTGCTGTAGAGCCCGAATCCGGTTGTTATGTTGTTAGAGCCAGCCGATCCGCCGCTAATAGCCGACACGTTTGAGATGTAGCCCGAAGTTGTAAATGTGGTTGAGCCAAGCTGAATTTGAATAATCGATGATCCATTCGTACTCACCCCGTTAAACATCACCGTAATTTTTTTAACCCAACTCGGGATGCCCGTGAAGTCAATGCTGGTGCCGCTGGTGCTGTTCTGAGCGGTGGCAAGCGTCATCCGCCCGCGATCCGCCCAGCTCAGCGTGCCGCTGCCGTTGGTGACCAGTGCTTGATCGGCTGAACCGTTACCAGTCGGAAGCACCAGTGTGTTCGACCCAGCCACCGCCGGAGCGTCGATCTCGGTGTAGCCCGATGTGCTGCCGTTTAGACGGATACTCATTTGTTTGCCTCCAGGGCGGTCTTGATTTCGTCAGGGGTAGACGCGCCTTCGATCACGTCTTGGATCAGGGCGTATTTGTTGCGGATCAACTGACGACCTGCCTCTGCTGCAACCATGTCCATACCAGGAAGTTGCAGGGAGATGACCCGATCAAGTGGGGCGAACTCCTCAGCGCGTTGCTGGCGACGGATTTGATGGCCGATCTCCTTGCACTTATCGAGGTCGTGCTCCACGCAACAGTCGCCCATGACCCACGCATTGCGGAAGTAGCGGTCGCTGGGGATGTCGGCTTCGTCCACGATTTCGTAGGGCACGCCTTCGGGGACATCCTTCGCGGCGACATCCTCGATGGGCAGCTCGCCGGTTGGAATGATGATGGAGACTCCGCCGGTCTCGTTTTGGTAGATGATTCGTTTCATGGTGTTAGCGGAAGATGGAAACACAAATGCGCGGAGTATCAACCAATCCAGATGTTGAAGGGGTGCCTGTTCTAAGCCTGACAAGGTTGGTAGCAGGAGCTGTATCAGGGGAAATTACCGCTGCAAAGTTTGCGCCGGCCGATCCGGCACTGCTGATAAACTCGGGGGTAATAACGCAACTGTAATTCGCATCCGCCAACGCCGTCGTGAAGTTCACGGTGTAGTCGCCCGTCCCGTTATCCGTAATGCTGCTCACGTTGTAGCTGGCGCGGATCGCCACGGTGCTAGTGCCGTTGAAGTTGACAAACGCTTTGCAAGTCGTGCCGGTCAGCTTGGAGTCGGCAATCGCGGCACTGGCGTTTACCTTGGCGTCGGTAACAGCACCCGCCGCAATGTCATCCGTGGTGATCACGCCATCGGGCAGGCCGCCTGCGCTTATTCCGGTTACGGTGCCGGATCCGTTAATAGTAATAGGCATCAAACAATACTCCAGGCAGAGCCAGAAGGCACGACAACTGTTACCCCCGAGTTAATAGTTACGGGGCCTGCTGTCAGGGCGTTTTT
>JACCDG010008066.1_pt1 | contig 16135 bp, 16 predicted proteins | sample 7442471 | NCBI WGS metagenome assembly JACCDG01 (sample SAMN15323444, study PRJNA562643) | freshwater metagenome | isolation source: river surface water | place: USA:Blue River Watershed | collected 2017-08-17 | reverse complement strand
GCTAAAGATGCGATAGCAGAATACATGGAGTTTTACAACTTCAGGAGAAAACATCAATCATTAAATTATGATGTACCAAATAACATCTATTCAGGGAATAAAAGTCTGATGATGTTATAATTAATCAAACAACTTAACCAAAGTTAGTGGTTTTATATCTTAGATTTGAAGAATATTGGTATTGACAAAGTCTACCACTATACAGCTCTTTACATAAAAAATGTTCTACCCAAGAAAGAAATACTTCGGTATTAGTGTAGCCATCATATTCCATTGGAGCAATAAGTTCTTTGGTTCCATAATTGTAACCAGCAATTAAAGTGTTTCTTTTTGTTCTTAAGCCTAAAGCATCGGTAAACGATTTAAGACTTTTTTGTGCCCATCCACGTAGCTTGCTTATATTATTAATTTCTAATTTCTGTTTCATCAATATAGATAAGGTCACTAGGCTTTAAACTTGCAATTTGATTATTAAACTCTCCCCCTTCGCAGTTCACAACGTTTTTTGTACCTGACCTCTTTTTTTATATGTAATGCCTAATCTCTTTAAAGTAATATAAAAGCAACTTTGTGTAACATGAGGATCCACGGCATTACGTAATTGTTTGCCATCTAGATAAAACAGTATTGCTTTTTTATCATCAAATAACCTTTTACGACCTTCATGCTCAGGTTTTGCTAGTTTGCATATCCCTTTCTTGGGAATAGGCATTCATATCATTTAATTTCATGGTTAAAACTTTATTTTAGTATTATTTGTAGCTTATCTGTTTATTGGTTAACTATAAATCCTATGGCGAATTTCAATTACATATTTGTTAATAGAGTTTCGACTAATTCCAGATACAGTTGCTATTTACGTTGCTGATACATCTACACAAAGTACTTAAGTATTTCTCTGAATTTAGCCTCTGAAATTTTTGAACTATTTATATACTTATTTTGATGAATCATGACTATATATTAGCACACCTTAAAGTATGCTTTGATTGTCTATCCCCTAATTGATATGGTTACTATTAGATTTATTAGAGAGCCATTAATTTACCCTGTGATGCTGTCAATTCACCATTATTAGAACCATAATCAGAGAATATAAATACAAGAAATCACTAATATACTAATGATAGTAGACAAAGGAATGATGTTATTAATAAAAGACTCTTCCAGATTGTTGTCCTTAATAAATACGGTAATTAAGTAACTAGGTGGTAACATACTTATAATATATATAGCAGCAGTTTGTGACTCACTGGTGATTCCAAATGATTTTATTAGCAGCATTGCAATCAGTAACCCAACAAATATCTTAATAATAGAGAAAGCTATTGCAAATACAACTTTATTTGTTTCTAGTTTAAATTTAGCTCCAATACCGATCAAGATTAATGGCAATATTGCTTGAGCAGAGAAATTTATAACATCATTAATATTGTTACTCAATAACACACCATTTAAATTTAGGATTATTGCTATTATTAATGATAGTATTATTGGACTAAATAAAAAGTCTTTTAACACGCTGCTTTTGAATTTCTTATTTACGCCATATGTACAACCTAAATAATATACAAAAGTAAATAACATTATTGCATTAGCAATATCAAGGATTATAAATTCAGCTATATACTTCCCATTTTGTATAATCATTATCAAGGCAACTCCTATACTCCCACCTTCAGATGTGCAAGAGGATAAGATCAAACTACCTGACATCCTTTTATCATATTTTAATAATTTACATGATATTATTGCAATTAAGGCGATAATTAATACCCACACAATATTGATTAGTGGCAGAACAAGTTGAGAAGTAAGATTTATTTGATTAAATGATCCGATTATAAGCATAGGCAATAATACATTGGTAATTACCTTATTACCAATGTATATAGCTTTGTCTATATTTACTCTCTTCGCCAATATATTACTCGTGACAAGAACTACAATTGAAATAACTAAATTGCTAATGCTCATGGTGGCTTCTTAAAAATAATTTACCTATTCCATCTGCAACACCATCTTTGGCAATTAACTTACTTATATTACCATTTTTGTTTTGAACACAAGATTTTACCTCTGGTGTAGCATTTTCTACTGTATGTGGAATAACACGTTGATGTTTCATCAATGATAAGTCATTATTTCCATCTCCAAAGAAATGAATATTTGCATGATATGGTATAAATTCTAATACATTAGTTTTATCAACCACATTAGGAACTACATCAACAGCTCCAACATTATCAGGGTGAATATATACTTGTAGATCCAATTTATTTATATCTATAAACTGTCTAATTATCTTACCAGCATGTTCTGATTTATCAAAGAATCGTCCTGTCCATATTGATTTCTTAGGTTCTTCTTCAAAAAATGGTAAGTTTAATAAAGGTAAATTATCTATGAAAACATCTAAATGTTTATTGCTACATTTTTTAATATAGTCAACATTATTACTAATAATATGACCACCATTTTCCCCACAAACAATATCAAACTCCACATCAAACTCTTTAAAATAAGTGTTTAAAAATTCACAACCTTTACCTGAGGCTAAGAATAATTTTGCCCCAAGAGACTTCAATCCTTTTAGTTGATATGCCAGATTAGTATCAAATTGCAGATTAGGAAGATCTAGCGTTCCGTCACGGTCAAATCCTATATATAAATTACTATAGTTCAAATAATTATCCTTTTTAAATATGGTTTACAAATAAAACTGCTGATTATCACAAAACCAGAAAATTTTTAGCTAATATTTGCCCCAGTCAAAATTAGTATGATGCTTGTTAAATTAAATATTTGGAAGCTACTACTTACACGAGGAGCAATTTTCTCGTAGTACCTTACAACAAATTTAAAATTTAGTTGCAATATTTTGTTATCATTATACTTTTGTTTAAATGTTAACAAAGCAGTAAAAAAACATTGTTGCTTGCATTAGCGCTTCATTCAAACAAGGCAAACCCACACTACATAATCTAAATGTACTCAAAAATTCTAGACAAATGATCGCTCGTAGTTCACAGGCCCAGAACACCAGACGATTATTGGACAAAAATCCAATATCAAATGTTTGTTATGCTTTAGCAACACTAGCTTTATTTGATATTACGCACTGTATATTGTTTATTGATATAACTACTTAGCAGTAAGATCGTATTGATTATAATTTGTTTGTACTATATGCGGTATGCAACGATATTTCCATACCGCTATATTGGATAAATATTGACAATCATGGTGGCAACTCGAATTCTCTGCAAAGAATTGATTTAATCAAATGGTTTATTACCAATTGTCCAAACATTACTATTAATTACCTACTGGCAGATAGAGAATTCCCTTCACATGAGTTTATCCCATGGTTAAATCAAAACAATATTAACTTTATCTTTCGTTCCAAATCATCAAGTTGTTGTTACTGACAATAAGAAAAGAGTTAAGATAACAAAACTATGCCATAATATACACAACTACCGAAATAAAACCAAAGCTGAATCTAAAATTCGACGAGGTTACAACTCTAGGCTTTTACTCACTATTAGAAAAAATCAACTAGGTGAAATTATTTATATTATTTCCAATAGATTCCAACATAACTCAGCTAATATTTACCGTAAGCGCTGGACTATTGAAGCAATGTTTGCCAAGTTCAAAACCAAAGGATTTAATCTTGGGTCAACTAGAATAATGAAACCAGAACGCATTATTAGTTTATTCATGTTTATGGCTATCACATATTGTTATGCTTGTAAGCTTGGTAAAATTGCCAACAGACTTAAACCAACTAAACTAAAGAATCTTAAACACAATGAGCATACATGCGTAACAAAAGAGCATATCATTTTTAATCGTGGGGTTGACTTGTTAAAGATCTTGGTAAATAACTATTTATCATACAGTGCAATTATTTTAAACAGCTCTCTAGGATACTTAGTTTACCGCCAAACTCCTGTATTACCAGGCGTTTGGCTATAACTAAAATCATTATGATTCGTTAAATTTGTAAAGTACTATGATATCAATCATAATATAATTTTTAAAAATAATTATTAGCGTAGCAAATTTAATGCCAGCATTTATATTAAATTAAATCCAACTTGCTATACTTATCTCCAGATAGTATTAATAGCCCAAACTGTAGAACCATCTTGGCGATATAAGCCTAGATTACCGTCATCTCCCAATGCTAGATATGTTGCGCCTTGGTTCTCGGTATTAGTTTTCCAAACGGTCTCATTTCCGAGATATCTAGATTAAACTAAATTACCATCGCTACCAATGACTAAATATGCTCCAGCTGAACCTTTTGTGTTAGTTGCCCAGGTAGGTTGACCCGAATTATTATATATTACAAAATTACCATCATTTTGCATAGAAGCATAATACAACCCATTATCAGAAAAAATTATATTGTTGGTTTTGCTCTCGATTGGTCTTTTTAGTGTATTAGGACAATCAGGAGTAGGATTAGCGCATAATTTATTACTTGGAACAGCATTTATACCACGAGTATATATATGCATACCTGTACTCCAAACTGGATTATGACTTGCATCATAAAACACCAGATTGCCATCATCTTGCAATGTTAACGATGAATTATCTTGTTGTGATGATTTTATTAAGGACGCATCATATTTCAGATTCCCATTATGATCTAATGTAACCTTAGGTGCATTAGTATAAGCAGCTTCCCTCCATAACTCCTCACCATTTTGATTATATAAGTATAATCCTGCAGTTTTATTATGATCACTATCATAATCTAGCATTAATTTAAAATATCCGTTTTTTGAAACCAATGAAGTAAGTTTATTATCCTTATTGTATGCTACATCAGATATCATCTCACCAGCATGTAAAGTATCTTGATTGATATTCTCATATGGAGAAACTGAGCCATCATTAATTATAATATCACGCAGGCTCATTTCTTTATTATAAGATAACCAAACAGTATAATACCCCACACCTTTTCTAGCCGGAGAAAACTGTACACCTAAAACTGAATGCTTTAACCCAGGCCCAACATTATATGCATTATCATATGCATCTTCAGTATTTGATATATCAAATCCTGGTCTTCCATTTAAAAGTACACTTAATGAAGGTGAACCAACCCCAGTCGTATGCATTGATAATGGAATTTTTTGACCAGGTGCTATAGTTAATCCATCCAGATCTTTTTCACCATTTTGGGCAACATCATGACCACCACAGTTATACCAATGTTTATCAGTGTTTGCTAAGTATCCGACCTGACAGTCTAAATGATCAGAATCTGGAACGTTAATTTTTATAGTTTCATTAGTATTATTTTTTATATAAAAAAGTGTATTCATTCCAGATTTTACTACAGGAGAAGAAAGTGATTCACTGGAAGAACTTTTTTCTACCGTATTATTAGTTTTCTGAGTATTTGGTGTTGTACCCCATCCTTGACCAGAGTTACAACCAACAATTGAAGTTGCCAATAATGAAGCTAACAATACTGCCAATGGTTTTTTATTACTCATTTTTAATTTTCCCTATATAATTTAAAACTTATTTTTCTGGAGATTTAGAACCTCTTTTTTACAAGAATAATAATATCGCACCTACATAACCCATAAAAGCTAAATAATGGAATTTATAACTTTAGTTTTAGAAATTATAAACCCAAAAAATAAACACTAAATACTGTTATATATTAGTTTAATTCAATATAAAGATTTACCAAAATCTATATTATTAATCTTAATTCTTTAGCTTTTTATATCATTATTAAGTTCAAAATTGGAATAAATATGGTTAAGCCATAAATATTTTATCTACAGCTAGCAATTAATGAATGTAGAAAACTTATATTAAATGTATTGTAAAGAAAAACATGGGTTTTGAAGATTGTATAGTATAATCGTTCCTTTTGATTTGAGGATACGTATGCTGGACGATATTTCATTATTTATTAAATTATATGAAGTAAAAAGTTTTAAAGGATGTGCTGAACTAGTTAACACAAGCCCATCTACAATCAGTAAGCATATTACAGAATTAGAATATAAGCTAGGTAAACAACTGATTAGACGCACCACCAAAACTTTTGAGCCAACTCCGTATGGAACTTATATTTATAATAATCTAAAAAATATCCCCGTATTTACCGAGTCAGTTATAAAATCTTATAACATTAAACGGAAAAGTAATAGCAAAGGTAATTTAAATGTTACTCTTGGTAGCGCAATATCATACGAATTAATTTCACCTTATTTAGATGAGTTTTTGGAACAGCATCCGAATGTCAAACTAAATGTTAATTTTAAAACTAATATTACATCGTGGCCATCCGAAGATACTAATCTTGTTTTAGGGATATCTGCCATTAATGACAGTTCTCTTGATTCAAGATTTATACGCACAGAAAAAGCCAGGCTGTATTGCACCAAAGATTATATACAAAAATATGGCTTGCCAGAAAAACCTGATGAACTTATAATGCATCGAGTTATAGGCTTCATAGATGATAAAAACTTTAATGATAATATCATTATGTATAATTCAAAAAGCAATGCAACACTCATACTAGATTTATCAAATATTAAAATAAAAACTAACGACCTATTACACATGAAAAAAATAGGGATGGATTCCAATTATATATTTGGGTCGAATGACTCAGTAGTATCAAAAGAATTACAAAATGGTCATATTGTTCCAGTATTGCCAGATTGGTATATTTCTGAAGTAGATTTCTATATAATTACCAAAAAATCGCTACAACAAATAGAACAATCATTTATATACTTTATTTCTAATTGTATGAACAAATCTTATAATAGAGTTATGTTAAATTCAATATCCACATCCCGTCAGATAGAACAATAGTTCCAATTATCAGTAGTAGTATGAGTAGATTCTATGGGATTGCATCACCTGGTTCATTAATTTATAATTTAGTTATTGCGATAATTTGTAAGAGATACAAAATTTTCTAGTAGGTGGTGATTATAAGGTTGAAAGTTTTATGGAAGAATTACGAGAGATTAATAAAGCCAGTATGCATATGTCCGCACCGTATAATAGTACCCGCAATTAGACAGTCTGATAATATTTAAATTAAGAATTATTACTATGACTACATGAATTAACGAGAATCAGATTGTTATAATTTTAGATGAAGCTAAAATAAGTGCTATGACTCTTGAAGAATTATGTTGAAAATATGGTATTTTAACGATAACCTATTATAACTACATTCATCTCCATAGCTCACACAAACATTAATTCATTATAATAATGTGATATAGATCATCAATAAATTTAAATGACAATATTAAATTCAACAAATTTTCAAACAAGAAAACTTAATTATCAAAATCAGAAAATTTAAAATATATGGAGTAAACAAAATGTAATTTAACTTTAAAATTACCAAAAAAGAGAAATTTGGTCGGGGCGGTGGGATTCGAACTCACGACCCCTTGATCCCAAATCAAGTGCGCTAACCAGACTGCGCTACGCCCCGAAGAAAAAAGATGGGGTGGATAATGGGACTCGAACCCACGACAACCGGAATCACAATCCGGGGCTCTACCAACTGAGCTATACCCACCATTGACTAAAACTGGTGCGCCCGACAGGACTCGAACCTGTAACCCCCGCCTTAGAAGGGCGGTGCTCTATCCGGTTGAGCTACGAACGCAAAATTTACTTTATAATTTAGCAACTAAACCTAATTTAAAAGTAACTATGTAATAATCTTTTTGAAAACTAAAAAACAACTGGTCGGGGCGGTGGGATTCGAACTCACGACCCCTTGATCCCAAATCAAGTGCGCTAACCAGACTGCGCTACGCCCCGTTTTCAGTAAGCTTTTCTGCTTTCAAGACCAGTATTATACTCATAATATCAGGCGCGTGTCAACTTTTTTCTAGGTATTCACGGGTTTGCATTTCTTCAAGTCGACTTATAGTTCGTTCAAATTCATTTGCAAAGTCTCCTTGACAATAAATTTCTTTAATTGGAACAGATGCAGACAAGGAAAGCTTACTATTGCTGTCATACAAAATATCAATTAGCCACGTAAATCTTCTAGCAAAATCTTTTTTAGACGCAGTTAAAAGTGGGATATTACTGATGATAAACCATTTAAATTTTTGCACTAATTCCAGATAATCAAGTTGGCTACGCATATTTCCACAAATAATTGCAAAATCTAACCAAATAATATTTTCAGCAACTTTTACACACGGTATTTCACGTTGGCAAATTTCAACAGTTACATTATTTTGACTCGGATTATTTTGATTAACTGCATTAAAAACTTCTTCAAGCTGTGTATTACCATTTGCCTGTTGGATAATGAATAATTGATTAATCGAATTATTAATCAATCGATAATCTTGTTGACTATTTAAACTAACCACATTTAAACGATCTTTAATAACTTCAATCGCAGGAAAAAATCGTTCACGCATTAAACCATTAGGCCATAATCCATCAGGATGATAATTAGAAGAAGTTACAATGTAAATTTGATTTGCAAATAAACCTTCTAATAAACGCTTCATGATCATAGCCGTTGCAATATCACTAATATGCATTTCATCTAAGTAAATAATATCATAAGATTGTTTATAATCTTTAGCTATAATGCCTAATGGATCATCGATATTGTGCATTTGAGTCATTTTTTGATGAATTTCATGCATAAACTCATGAAAATGTAACCGTGCCTTACGCTTACTTTGAGTAAACGTGTACATATTATTCATTATCATGGATTTACCACGACCAACATCACCATAAATATAATACCCTAATTTATGGTCTTTGCGCCACCAGCGCGTGATAAAATTAAGACTCGCAAAATTATCTAAAAAACCATCTAGCTGCTGTAGCAACTCTAATTGCGCTTGATCAAAGGTTAAATCCCCAGCCTTAATTTGCTGCTGATACCAAGTACTTAAATTTTGCATAAATCTCACATAAAAAATTAAATCATAATGATTTAAATAATATAAATAAATTCAAATTAATCTAGACTAACTTATTTTCAATGAAGAATTGTAAGTTAAATAACTGCTCTTTGCAAGGATATATTTCCATGTCACTTAATTTAAAAGATCCACGCCAGTTTAGTGCGATATACCCCGATTCAAATATATTAATCAATCAAGCATTACATGATTTGTCCACGCCAAATCAGGATAACCGATTAATGACCGCATTAATTACAGACCTATTAAAACAATCTCAAGATCAAATTCTAAGTGTAGCTTACAATTTAGCACCATCACAAGCAACTGCAGATTATATCTGGAACAGCTTACAAACTGCATTAAACAAGCCTGAGCAAAATAAAATTGCTAAACTATTTGCATTACCAATAATTTTAGTAATTGGCAGTACACAACAAATAACACTAAACAATCAAATTGATCAAGTAAAGTTAACTCAGCTACTTGCAGAAAAGCAAGTTTTAACTCATTCAGATAACAGCTTTATCAGCGGTAAACTTTATGATATTGATGGAATTAGTAAGTTGCGCCCATCAAATTTATTCAAATTAATTACACAACTTGATAACATTGGCTCTTGGAATGAAGAACAATTTAGTGCGAAAGAAATTACTAGCTTAGGTGAAGAAGTTCATTTACGCTTTTTAATCGGAATAACTTTAGTTGAAAAAGGTCAAGATCAAAATCTCATTCCTGCCAACTACACGAAGTTAGGTCTAAATTTATTAGAATTAATTAGCACTTCCTTGCGCCATGACTCGGCAACAATTTTTCCAATTCCATTTCCACCATGCGCATTAAGCGAAGCTAGCATAGTCGGTGAATATTATCGTAATGAAATTAATCTATCTTTACGACTAAGCAATTTAGTTAAAAAACTACGCTTGGATGGCAAATATCCAGATGTAAAAATTTCAAGTCAAGAAAATAAAATTCAAATTGAAGTATGGCTCGCTAATTCAACCTCCCCTGAAGAAACAATTCATTGGCAATTACACCGAGCCGATAACTTTCCCAAGATTAGTCAAACTATAGCAGATTTATTTTCTGATATGCAATTAAATGTTATTTATGACACAGAGACAAAGTATGACAACACTCACTAGTTTAATTACTCAAATTAATAATGTATTACCACAAACTCAATGTACGCGTTGTAGTTATCCATCCTGTCAGAAATATGCCGAAGCATTAGCAACTGGCGATGCAGAAATCAATCAATGTCCACCAGGAGGTGCAGATGGAATCGCAGCGTTGGCTGAGATACTAGGAAAACCTATTCTGGAATTAAATCCAGATCATGGTGTATTTCAAACACGTAAGATTGCCCTAATTGAGGAAGATGCATGTATTGGCTGTGCATTATGCATAAAAGCTTGCCCTGTTGATGCTATTATTGGTGCCAATAAAATGTTACATACCGTGATTGCGGATGAATGCAGCGGCTGCGACTTATGTATCCCAGCCTGTCCTGTTGATTGCATCAGCTTAATTGAGGATCCTAATCAAGATTGGAACATCGAACGCAAAAGTCGTGCACGTCTACGTTTTGATGCACAACATGCGCGTCGAGATATCGAACGTTTAGAACGCGACGCAAGATTAGCTGCACAAGCGGAATTATTAAAAAAAGTTCGGACTGGTGGTACAACAAATTCCACGAACAAATCGGATACTGTGTCACAAGAGACACCAACCACACAAAGTGAATTTTTAGCACAAATTATGGCTAATGCTCAGCAAAAAAATAAAAATAATTTTTAAAACTGTTATCTAGTAAGCATAGTTCCTGTGCAGGTTAATTTTTGAAGAGCCGCAGGGCACGCAATAAATTTATTATGTGCCTTACTGGTACAAAACCACAAACCAGTCAGATATTTTTGCTGCCGGTCGTCACTGTTACACAAAACTAAAATGGCTTCATTTGGAATAGTCGGATTATCTTTATGTATTATTGTTTGTAGTTCTGAAGTTTTCAACTCTAAAGATAAAGTTGGAATTTGAATCTTCTGATAAAGATTGATACTCTGTGAAAAATATAGGTTGACTTGATTATAATACTCTTTTGGATCGTTATGCTCCAAGCCTGCCGTATAATGCCCAGAGCATGTTCCATGTTTATTCCATTCATGATCCAAAAAACTGTCAGAATTATTTAAATAATTTTTAAATGGATTAACAAAAGTTAATTTAGACGGATCAAGCTTAGGAACTAAAGAACAAAAACTTGGATAAGTCCCATTATTGCTTTCTGGCCAAAGACCATGAAACATCAATGGGCGGTTAACTTGCTGCTGACAGGCGCGTAAATCATCTAAATTAGCGCCACTCTTGCCAGAGCCAACTTCACACCATCCAGGTATCCATTGAGTCGCCAATAAATAAAAATCAAACTTACTAAGCGGCGTTGATTCTGTAGTAGCAAGAGTCGCAGCAGCATTTGCAGCACTAACACCCATCATAAAAACCAATATACTCATCAAACTATAAGCGGATTGTTTTTTCATCTTAATCTAAACTCACAAAAAAGGTCAGATAATTTCAAAATTCTGACCATTTTAGCATAAAATCTAACTTAATAATAAAGAAACATAATTTTCAACACCTTGTTCTAAAGTTAAAAATGGTGTTTTATAATTCCCATCCTTAACCAAACGTGTGCTATTAGCTTGCGTGAAGCACTGATATTTACCTGCTAAATCCCCCGGAAATGGAATATATTCAATAATTCCCTGAGTAACAGCAGTTTGCAAATTAATTGTATTCTCACCTTCCACTTTACGGCATGCATTAATGGTTGCTAGCGCAAGATCATTAAAACTGCGGGCTTTACCTGTACCACAATTAAAAATTCCAGATATCTCATCAGGACTCTGCGTATGATTCTCAAAGAAATGCAAATTAACACGAACTACATCTTCCACAGAAATAAAGTCACGTGATTGCTCACCATTTTCATATCCTTGACAACCTTCAAATAATTTAACGCTGCCATGCTCTTGATACTGACGAAAATTATGCAAAATCACTGATGCCATACGACCTTTATGAAATTCACGATGACCATAAACGTTAAAATATTTTAAACCCACAATCGATGCTTTTAAACCGCCTTCAAAGTAACGTCGAACAGTTTGATCAAACAGCATCTTAGAGTAGCCATAAGCATTTAAAGGAACTTCATTTTCACGGTCTTCAACAAAAGTTTGGCTTGTGCCATAGGTTGCAGCAGATGATGCATAAACAAATGGAACTTCATTTTTTTGTGCATACTCAAGCAAAATACATGAATACTCATAATTATTCTTCATAATATAGCGACCATTAGCCTCTACAGTTGCTGAACAAGCTCCTTGATGAAAAATATAATCAATTTGATTATCATAATCACCATCTAAAATCGCTTGTAAAAAATCTTCTTTGTCAACAAAATCTAAAATATCTAAATCGGCTAAGTTACGACATTTGTCACCGTTGGTAAGATTATCCACAGCAATAATATCATAATGACCACGACGATTTAACTCTTTAACAATATTTGAACCAATAAACCCTGCGGCTCCAGTTACTACAATTAACATACTTTCCTCTCTGTATACTTAATTTAAATGTTGATTTAAATGTTGAATAAGCTCTTGTTTGCTCACCGTTGCAGTACCCAACTTAGCAACTACAATTCCAGCCGCGAAATTAGCAAAATTAACGGCTTCTGTAATATCAGCGTTATTTGCCAACATTAATGCTAATGTTGCAATCACAGTATCTCCAGCGCCAGAAACATCAAAAACTTCCTGGGCAAATGTCGGATAATGATAAGATTCATCAGCAAATAAAGTCATACCATCTTCACTTCGCGTAACCAATAAATAATCCAAAAATAATTGCTCTTTTAGCTGATTGGCTTTTTTTTGTAATTCCTTTTCATTTTTCCAACTACCCATAGCATCACACATCTCACTACGGTTAGGTGTTATCATCGTTGCATGACGATATTGGCTGTAATCATTACCCTTAGGATCTACCAGAATTCTTTTGCCATGAATCTTAGCAATCTCAATCATTTTGGTCGCATGAGTTAAACCACCTTTACCATAGTCTGAGAGAACCACAATATCATAATTATCAATAATGGCCGTATAACTATCAAGAGCATCTGCAAGAATTTCATGAGATGGCGTCTCTTCAAAATCAATACGAAGTAATTGCTGATGCTTGGCCAAAACACGTAACTTTACAATAGTGCTAATGCTTTGATCTTTTTTTAAGATAGCATCAACTTTCTCCTCTCCTAACAACCGCTCCAAAACTTGGGCTGGTTCATCTAGACCTACAACAGACAACAATGTTACATTTCCACCCAAACTGGCTATATTACGTGCTACGTTAGCCGCTCCACCAGGTCGATCTTCAATTTTATTAATCTTAGCAATTGGTACTGGGGCTTCAGGCGAAATTCGATTGACGTCACCAAACCAATAGCGATCAAGCATTACATCACCTACAACGAGGATTTTTTTTTGTGATAAATCTTGTGCTAAAAATTCGATATGATTTTGTGTAAACATCTGACTTCCTCTAATAGCTAGGTTACATTATTATAGCATGATCTATGCTATAATCCTAGACCCAAAATATTACACAAAAAAGAGAATTTAAAATGATTTTTAGCTCTGATCTAATTGTTCAACAGCTAACTGTAGTACCAGACATCAAAAAAACCTTTGTTTTCGATCTTGATGGCACTATAGTTTATGATGGAAAACCATTGGAAAAACGCTTTGAACGAGTGCTCCTTGAGATCAAAAATGCTGGTCATGAGATCATTATTGCAACCGGGCGCTCTTGGCGTGACTTTGTTCCAATTATGCCAACTTGGTGTAGTGAACAACCTAGTGTTGTATTTGGCGGTGGATTAGTAATGGTCGAAGGTGCACCACAAGCACAACATTTTTTACCCAGCGAATACCTATCTGAAATCATAAATTTTCTGGAACACCATAAAATTAATTATTTACTAGATGGACACTCTAGCTATTACCACCCTAGTATAGAGCACTGGTTATTTAAAGATATTGTCAAAATTAGTGGTCAACAAAGATGTAAGCAAGTTGATAATATCTTGGCAGATGGTGCCTATAAAATTTTAATTTTAGATAATCATTGGTTAGAGCATTTTGAAAAATATAGCAAGGAACGTGGATTAGTTATTAAATATCATTTCTATGATAAATGTTTTGATATTATGCCGGCAAATGTAAACAAATTTAATGGTCTAGTGGAGTTACCATTGCCAGCAAAAGAAAATATTTTTGTTTTTGGCAATGATCATAATGATTTAGAACTAATGCAAGAACTACCTAACAGCATAATGTTTGGGCACCACCAAGAGTTATTGAAACATGCTAAATTACAAATCGAATATAACGAGCAATTATTTGCTAATTTTGCAGAGCTTATTAACTTCATACTAAAAAAATGTTAAAATAATGTATTATATAATCCGTTTGGATAAGGAAAAAAGATGTTAGATATTAATTTACTTCGTACAGAATTAGACCGTGTTGTTGCAAATTTAGCGGTAAAACACTTTCGCTTTGATAAAGAACTATTTATCAATTTAGATGGACAACGCAAATCATTGCAAATTAAAATGGAAGACTTACAAGCACGCCGTAATTCAAGCTCGAAACAAATTGGTATTTTAAAATCTAAACGTGAAGATACTACGGCGATTATGGCAGAAGTGGCAAGTTTTGGTGAAGAATTAAAAAAAACGGAAACAGAATTCAACCTAATTTCCAATCAATTAAATGCATATTTAGCAACTGTTCCAAATTTACCTGATGCATCAGTTCCAGAAGGTAAAGATGAAACGGCAAATATTGAAATACGCAAAGTTGGTGTACCTCGTGACTTTGAATTTCAAGTAAAAGATCATGTTGATTTAGGATTGGCTTTAGAACGCGGAATTGACTTTGAAGCAGGAGCAAAAGTTGCCGGTAGTAGGTTTGCATTTTTGAAAGGCAAAATTGCTAAATTACATCGTTCATTAGCCCAATTTATGCTTGATTTACATACCGAAGAACATGGATATACAGAAGTATATTCGCCCTATATGGCCAATGCTAAAGCCTTATTTGGAACTGGGCAATTACCAAAATTTGAAGAAGATTTGTTTAAAACCAAGCGTGACCAAGATGATATGTATTTAATTCCAACCTCTGAAGTTTCTGTAACCAATATGGCAGCAGATGAAATATTTAAAGAACATGAATTACCTTTTAAATATGCGTGTCATTCACCGTGCTTCCGTAGCGAAGCTGGCAGTTATGGTCGCGATACCAAAGGTTTAATTAGAATGCATCAATTTGATAAAGTAGAAATGGTGAATATTGCTCACCCTGAACACTCATTTGCCGCGTTAGAAGAAATGGTGCAATCCGCCGAAAATGTACTGAAAGCATTGCAAATTCCATATCGTGTTGTGGCCTTATGTGGTGGCGACATGGGCTTTGGCGCTGCCAAAACATATGACATTGAAGTTTGGGTACCATCACAAAATACATATCGTGAAATTTCTTCATGCTCAAATATGACCGACTTTCAGGCTCGTAGAATGCAAGCTCGGTTCAAAGACTCTACAGGCAAAAATCATTTAGTGCATACTTTAAATGGCTCTGGCTTGGCTGTTGGTAGAGCATTAGTTGCTGTAATCGAAAATTATCAAAATGCAGATGGATCAATTACAGTTCCAGAAGTTTTACGCGATTACATGGGGTGTGCGACTATTCAATAAACTCAGATGCTATATTATATGGCAACTTTAGGCAATTTATCATGGCGCAAAATATTAGTTTACTTTCAGTTCGATTACATTCGACTAAGTTACTTTGTGGAATTTTATTATCTGGCGTAATAAACATTGCAAATGCTACTACTTCAACACAGGAAATTCCAATAGTTGTAACAGTAAACCCTGTGTGTGTACTTAATTTAAATAGGGGCTAGACAATCAAAGCGGATTATTTCTAACCAATTTTAGTATTGTAGTATAGAGGTTATCATTCCGATAATTGAATCTGAACTCACATTCTTTTAAATGAAGTTTGAATGTGTTTTTAGATAAT
>JACCDG010666885.1_pt1 | contig 16138 bp, 16 predicted proteins | sample 7442471 | NCBI WGS metagenome assembly JACCDG01 (sample SAMN15323444, study PRJNA562643) | freshwater metagenome | isolation source: river surface water | place: USA:Blue River Watershed | collected 2017-08-17 | reverse complement strand
TCGAGTCGCGCCGCGCGGGCCTCAAGCCGGAAGAAGGCGTGCGCTGGATCAGCGGCGGCACGGGCGATTTCGAGGTCGAAACCATCACCCGCGCCGAGCGCGGCACCAGTGTGATCCTCCACCTGCGCGAGGACGCACTGGACTACGCCAACGCCTGGAAGCTCAAGGACATCGTTGGCAAGTATTCCGATCACATCAGCCTGCCCATCCGCATGGAAAAGGAAGAGTGGAAGGACGGCGAGCTGATCGACCCCAATGACGAGAAAGCCGGCCGCAAGCCCGGCGGCATGGTCAAGACCGGCGAGTGGGAAACGATCAACCAGGCCAGCGCCTTGTGGACCCGCTCCAAGAAGGACATCAGCGACGAGCAGTACCAGGAGTTCTACAAGCAGATCAGCCGCGACTTCGAAGATGCCCTCACCTGGAGCCACAACCGGGTCGAAGGCAGCACCGAATACACCCAGCTGCTCTACATCCCGTCCAAGGCGCCGATGGACCTGTACAACCGCGACAAGAAGGCGGGCATCAAACTCTACGTCAAGCGCGTGTTCATCATGGACGACGCGGAGGCGCTGATGCCCACTTACATGCGCTGGGTCAAGGGCGTGGTCGATTCGGCGGACCTGCCACTCAACGTCAGCCGCGAACTGCTGCAGGAAAGCCGTGACGTGAAAGCGATCCGCGACGGCAATACCCGCCGTGTGCTGTCCATGCTCGAAGACCTGGCCAAGCACGACAAGGAGCCGGTGGCCGGTGAGGACGGTGTGACCGACGTGCTGAGCGATGAGGACAAGGCCAAGCTCGGCCAGTACACGAAGTTCTACGCCGAGTTCGGCGCCGTGCTCAAGGAAGGCCTGGGCGAGGACTTTGGCAACCAGGCGCGCATCGCCAAACTGCTGCGCTTTGCCTCGACCACCAGCGACACCACGACCGTGAGCCTGGCCGACTACAAGGCCCGCATGAAGGAAGGCCAGGAGGCGATCTACTACATCACCGCCGACACCCTGGCCGCCGCCAAGAACAGCCCGCAGCTCGAGGTCTTCAAGAAGAAGGGCATTGAAGTGCTGCTGATGACCGACCGCGTGGACGAGTGGGCGCTGTCCTTCCTGCACGAATTTGACGGCACGCCGCTGCAAAGCGTGGCCAAGGGCGCAGTCGATCTGGGCAAGCTGCAGGACGAAGCCGAGAAAAAGGCCGAAGAAGAAGCGGCCGAAGCCTTCAAACCGGTGCTGGCCAAGCTCAAGGAAGCCCTGAAAGACAAGGCCGAAGACGTGCGCGTGACGAGCCGCCTGGTCGATTCACCGGCCTGTCTGGTGGTCAAGGACGACGGCGGCATGAGCCTGCAGCTGGCGCGCATGCTCAAGGCCGCCGGCCAGAAGGCGCCCGAGGTCAAGCCGGTGCTCGAAGTCAACCCCGAGCACAGCCTGGTCAAAAAGCTCGACAGCTCGGTGCACTTCCATGACCTGGCCCACATCCTGTTTGACCAGGCCCTGCTGGCTGAGGGCGGGTTGCCCGAGGACCCGGCCGCCTATGTGAAGCGGGTGAACGCGCTGCTGGCTTGATCCTTCACAGCCGCTGGCTCAGACCACCAGCGGTTCTTCCTGCATGGCCTCGATCTGCTCATGCAGCATCTGCACCTGGCCGCGCCAGTAGTCGGGTGTGCCAAACCATGGAAAGTTGATCGGAAAGATCGGGTCGGTCCAGCGCCGGGCCAGCCAGGCGCTGTAGTGGATCAGGCGCAGGGTGCGCAGCCCCTCGATCCAGCCCAGCTCGCGCCGGTCAAAGTCGCGCAGCTGCTCGTAGCCGTCGAGCAGGGCCGACAGCTGCAGCGTGCGCTGGCGCCGGTCGCCCGACAGCAGCATCCACAGGTCCTGCACGGCAGGCGCCATGCGGGCGTCGTCCAGATCGACAAAGTGCGGCCCGACATCAGGGGCCCACAGGATGTTGCCCGGGTGGCAGTCGCCGTGTGCCCGGATGGCTTTGTCCCTCATGCCTTCCAGCACCGAGTTCAGCAGGGGCAGGGCGGCGTCAAAGGCGGCGCGCCACTCCCCTTGCACCTCCAGCGGGATGGCCTGCTGGCGCAGCAGCCATTCGGCCGGTTCCTGCGCGAACTGCGCCACGTCCAGTGCGGGGCGGTGTACAAAGGGCCGTGCGGCGCCGGTGTTGTGCAGGCGCGCCAGAAAGCGGCCGATCCATTCGAGCACGTCCATGTCGTCCAGTTCGGGCGCGCGTCCGCCCCGAAGGGGGTTGACCGCAAAGTCAAAACCACCGCTCTGGTGGAGCGTGGCGCCTTGCAAGACGAGCGGGGCCACCGCCGGCACTTCGGCATCCACCAGTTCAGCCGTAAAGTCGTGCTCTTCCTGGATCTGGGCGGTTGTCCACCGGCCCGGGCGGTAGAACTTCACCACCACCGTGTGCACTGCCGGATCGGTGCCAGGCACCGGTTCGTCCAGGTGGGCGCGGTACACCCGATTCTCATAGGAGCTGAGCGCCAGCAGCCTGCCATCGGGCCACAGGCCCAGATCGCTCAATGCGTCCAGCACCCGGTCGGGGGTGAGCGCGGTGTAAGGGTGCTCGGCATCTTGCATGGGGAGATTGTCGGTGTTTGCAATCCCAAAAGCCCAAATCAGAGCGATTGCTGGGTGGATTTAAAACCTTCCGGCCCATAATTGTCCTATGGACAAGCTCAAGGCTTTTGAAACCTTTGTCGCCGTGGCCACCAAGGGCAGCCTCACGGCCGCGGCCCGGGCCGAGGGCGTGGCGCCCGCTATCATTGGCCGCCGCCTCGATGCGCTCGAAGAACACCTGGGCGTCAAGCTGCTGATGCGCACCACCCGCCGCATCACCCTGACCCACGAGGGCAGCGCATTTCTGGAGGACTGCCAGCGCCTGCTGTCGGACGTGGCCAATGCCGAGGCCAGCGTCTCGGCCGGCGGGGTCAAGGCCAGCGGGCATTTGCGCATCACCGCGCCGGCCGGTTTCGGGCGCCGCCATGTCGCACCGCTGGTGCCGCGCTTTCGTGAGCTGCACCCGGATGTGACGATTTCGCTCAACCTGAGCGACCGCGTGGTCGATCTGGCGGCCGAGGGTTTTGACTGCGCGGTGCGCGTAGGGGATCTGCCCGACTCTTCATTGGTGAGCGTGCGCATGGCCGATAACCGCCGCCTGTGTGTGGCCACGCCGCAATACCTGGCGCGCCACGGCACGCCCCAGCTGCCTTCCGACCTGTTGCAGCACGCCTGCCTGACCTTGTCGAGCGATGCGTCACAGACGCGGGGCTGGGCCTTTCGGGTTCCTGCCGCTGGTGGCGGACACGAGGTGGTGCATTTGCGCCCGGGCGGGCCGCTCGATTGTTCGGACGGGCAGGTGCTGCACGACTGGTGCCTGGCCGGCTACGGCATCGCCTGGCGCAGCACCTGGGAGGTGGAATCCGAAATCCAGGCCGGGCGTCTGGTGGCCGTGCTCGAAGACTTCGCGGCGGCGCCCAACGGCATTTATGTCGTGTTTCCGCAGCGCAAGCACCTGCCACTGCGGGTGCGGCTATGGATCGAATACCTCAAGCAGCACTACGGCCAGCCGGCCTTCTGGCAGCGCGGTGCACCATGAAAAAAGGGCCTGGTGACACAGGCCCTTCGTCCTCACATGCTTATCACTTGGACTTTAAGCATTGCGACATGAAGGTCTTGCGCTCGTCGCCCTTGAGGCTTTTGGCCTTGGCGTCTGCGTTGCATGTCTTCATGCGGTTTTGCTGACCGGGCTTGTCGGCTGGTGACTTGTCGGCTGCGAAACCGGTGGCCGGCAGGAATGCGAGGCCCAAGAGCACGGTGGCGAGGGTGGTTTTCATGTGTGTCTCCCTGAAGTGGTTAAAAACCCGCCCGAACGGTGCGGGCAACGACAGCGTACGGCATTCTTCGGCCGTGCGCCACCCCCGTAAAATCGCCTGATGCTCAATGCCAAACAAGAACTGCTCACGGCCCTGGCCGCCGAGCTCGAAAAACTTCAGCCCGGTGCCGGTGCACGCGCGGTTTTCGAGTCGCCCAAAGTGGCCGCCCATGGCGATCTGGCCTGTACCGCCGCCATGCAGCTGGCCAAGGCCCTCAAGCAGAACCCCCGTCAGTTGGGGGAGTCCCTGCGTGAATCGCTGCTGGCCACCCCCGCCTTCCAGCGCTGGGTTGATGCCATCGAACTGGCCGGGCCTGGCTTCATCAACATCCGCTTGAAAGACGCTGCCAAGCAGGCCATCGTGGCTGAAGTGCTGCAGGCCGGTGCGGCTTTTGGTCGGCAGCCGTCCACCGGTGAACGCGTGCTGGTCGAGTTCGTCTCGGCCAACCCCACCGGCCCGCTGCATGTGGGCCACGGTCGCCAGGCCGCGCTGGGTGATGCCATCTGCAACCTGCTGGCCACGCAGGGCCAGGACGTCTACCGCGAGTTCTATTACAACGATGCCGGTGTGCAGATCAGCACCCTGGCCACCTCGACCCAGCTGCGCGCCAAGGGCTTCAAGCCAGGCGATGCAGAGTGGCCCGAAGCGGCCTACAACGGCGACTACATCCAGGACATTGCCAACGACTTTCTGGCGAAGAAGACGGTCCGCTCCGATGACCGCGAATTCACCGCAAGCGGTGACGTGAACGATCTCGACGGCATCCGCCTGTTTGCCGTAGCCTACCTGCGGCATGAACAGGATCTGGACCTCAAGGCTTTTAACGTCAAGTTCGATAACTACTACCTCGAATCAAGCCTCTACACCAGCGGCAAGGTAGACGCCGCCGTGCAAAAGCTGCGCGAGGCCGGCAAGACCTACGAACACGAAGGTGCGCTGTGGCTCAAGTCGACCGACTACGGCGACGACAAGGACCGCGTCATGCGCAAGGGGGACGGCAGCTACACCTACTTTGTGCCCGATGTGGCCTACCACATCACCAAGTGGGAGCGCGGCTTCTCCCGTGTGGTCAACATCCAGGGCACCGACCACCACGGCACCATTGCCCGTGTTCGTGCCGGCCTGCAGGCGGCCGATGTCGGCATCCCGCAGGGCTACCCAGACTATGTGCTGCACACCATGGTGCGCGTGATGCGTGGCGGCGAGGAGGTCAAAATCTCCAAACGCGCCGGCAGCTACGTGACCTTGCGCGATCTGATCGAGTGGACCAGCAAGGATGCGGTGCGCTTTTTCCTGCTCAGTCGCAAGCCCGACACCGAATACGTGTTCGACATCGACCTGGCGCTGGCGCAGAACAACGACAACCCGGTGTACTACGTGCAGTACGCCCATGCCCGCATCTGCTCGGTGCTGGCGAGCTGGGGCGGCGATGTGGCGCAGCTGGCGCAGGCTGACTTGTCTGCGTTACATGGCCCGCAGGCCCAGGCACTGATGCTCAAGCTGGCGCAATACCCGCAAATGCTGAGCGCTGCCGCACAGGACTTTGCGCCACACGATGTTACTTTCTACCTGCGTGAGCTGGCCTCGCTCTACCATTCCTACTACGATGCCGAGCGCATCCTGGTTGATGATGTGGCAGTGAAAACCGCCCGTCTGGCGCTGGTGGCTGCCACCGCGCAGGTGCTGCACAATGGCCTGAAGGTGCTGGGCGTTTCGGCGCCGACCAAGATGTGATGCAAGACATGAACAAACCTCAGCGCCAGCGCGGCGGCACTTTCCTCGGTTTCATCCTGGGCCTGGTCATCGGTCTGGGGGTGGCGCTGGGCGTGGCCATGTACGTGACCAAGGTGCCCACGCCGTTTTCCAACAAGAACCAGACCCGTTCGCCTGATCAGGACGCGGTCGAGAGCCAGAAAAACAAGGACTGGAACCCCAACGGGGTACTGCAGCCCAAGGCGCCAGCTTCCGCACCCGCCGACGGAGCCATCACGCCGACCCCACCACCGGCCGACGCGCCTGCCTTGCCTGGTGCGGTTGAGGCACCGCGCAAGGAGGTCAAGCCGGCTGTCAGTGCCGACCCGCTCGGCGATCTCGCCAAATCCAGAGCGTCCGGGGCCACCGGCGATGCTGTGGCCGAGCCTTTCCAGTACTTTGTGCAGGTGGGGGCCTACCGCAGCCAGGCCGAGGCCGATGCCCAGAAAGCCCGGATGGCCCTCATGGGGCTGGATGCCAAGGTGTCCGAGCGCGAGCAGGCTGGGCGCACCGTTTATCGCGTGCGTCTGGGGCCTTATGACGACAAGGCCGCGGCCGAGCGCCTGCATGCCCGTCTTGACAGTGCCCAGATCGAAAACACCATCGTGCGCATACAGCGCTGAATTCCCGAGGAGTCTTCACATGAAACGCCGTTCATTTGCCACCGGCCTGCTGGCCGTTTCCGCCGGACTCGGTCAAGTCGCAGCCTGGGCGCAGCAGGCCTTTCGCGCCGGCAAGGATTACCTCACGCTCGAGCGTCCCCTGCCCACCGATGCGGGGCCGGGCAAGGCCGAGCTGATCGAGTTCTTCTGGTACAGCTGTCCGCATTGCAACGCCTTTGAACCGACCTTTGCGCAGTGGGTCAAGAATGCCCCCAAGGACGTGGTCGTGCGCCGCGTGCCGGTGGCTTTCCGCGACGACTTCGCGCCGCAGCAGCGTCTGTACTACACGCTCGAAGCGATGGATCTGATCGACACGGTGCACCCCAAGGTGTTCCACGCCGTGCATGTGGAGCGTCTGCCGCTCAATACCGACGCCCTGATTCAGGCGTGGATCGAGAAGCAGGGGGTGGACGGCAAGAAGTTCGCAGAGACCTACAAGTCGTTTGGCGTCGCAGGCAAGGTCAAGCGGGCGGTGCAGTTGCAAAACGATTTCAGGGTCGAGGGTGTGCCCTCGCTGGGCATCGCCGGCCGTTACTACACCGATGGGTCACTCGCGGGCAGCATGGACCGGGCCCTCAAGGTGGCCGAGTCGCTGCTGGCCCAGTCCAGAGCTGCGCGCTGAGCCCTTCGGCTGCGTCCGAACTCGCCCGCATCGCCTGCGGGCTTTTTTTCGTCTGCAGCCAGGCCAGACCATGGGCAGCACCTACAATGCACGCAACAGCAAGATTCGTGCCCCATGAAGTTTCCTTTCCTCATCCCGCTCGCTGCACTGTTGATCGTGCCTTGCGGGATCGTCCGGGCGGAGCTGGCCGACCGCTCCAAGCCGATGCAGGTCGAAGCCGACCGCATGCAGCATGACGAACCCCGGCAGCTCACCCTGCTCACAGGCAAGGTGCAGGCGGTCAAGGGCACGCTGGTCATGCGTGCGGCCCGCATGGAGGTGCAGCAGGATGCGCAGGGCCAGCAGGTCGTGCGTTTCTGGGCCGAACCGGGTCAGCGTGTGTTTTTCAGGCAAAAGCGCGAAGGCCTGGATGAATTCATCGAAGGCGAAGCGGTACAGGCCGTCTACGACAGCCGCCAGGATCTGATGACGCTGACCGAGCGCGCTGAGGCGCGTATCCTGCGCAATGGCCAGGCGGCCGATCGGCTCGAAGGCCAGCGCATCGTCTACAACAACACCACCGAAGTGCTCAATGTGGATGGCAAGCCCCTGGAGACTGCTGGCGCCGGCCGTTCGCGCGTGCGTGCGGTGCTCGCGACCAAGGCCGACGCGTCGGCGCCCCAGGTGGCGCAGCCTGTCTTGCGCAGCAGCCCCGAACTGCAAAAAGGCAAGCCATGAGCGAGACGTCCTGCCTCGAAGCGCTTCACCTGCGCAAAGCCTATGGCAGCCGCAAGGTGGTGCACGATGTCTCGATGAAGGTCAACAAGGGCGAAGTGGTCGGTCTCCTGGGGCCCAACGGCGCCGGCAAGACCACCTCGTTCTACATGATCGTCGGCCTGGTGCGGGCCGATGGCGGCCAGATCCTGATCGACGGTCAGGACGTGACCCGCTCGCCGATGCACCAGCGCGCGCGCCTGGGCCTGTCCTATCTGCCGCAGGAGGCCTCGGTGTTCCGCAAGCTGTCGGTGGCCGACAACGTGCGCGCCATTCTGGAGCTACAGCACGATCAGAACGGCCGTCCGCTGGGCCAGGCTGCCATCGAACAGCAGTTGGAGCACCTGCTCGCCGATCTGCGGGTGGACCACCTGCGTGACTCTCCGGCGCTGTCTCTGTCCGGAGGCGAGCGCAGGCGTGTCGAGATTGCCCGTGCGCTGGCCTCACAACCCCGTTTCATCCTGCTGGACGAGCCGTTTGCCGGCATTGATCCGATCGCTGTCATCGAGATCCAGCGTATCATCGCTTTCCTCAAGCAGCGCGGCATCGGTGTGCTGATCACCGACCACAACGTGCGCGAAACGCTGGGCATCTGCGACCACGCTTACATCATCAGCGATGGCCGCGTGCTGGCGCAGGGTACGCCCGAGGTCATCATCGAGAACGCCGAAGTCCGCCGGGTTTACCTGGGCGAACACTTCAGGATGTGAGGGGATGAAGCCCAGCCTCTCATTGAGGATGTCGCAGCACCTGGCGCTCACGCCACAGTTGCAGCAATCGATCCGTCTGCTCCAGCTCTCCACCCTGGAGTTGTCGCAGGAGGTCGACCAGATGCTTGACGAGAACCCCTTCCTGGAGCGGGCTGAAGACGAGTTGTCGACCGAGACTCTGGGTCTGACCACGGCAGACGCCAAGGTCAGCCTGGGGGACCGCGTCAGCGAGACCGCCAACGACCACCAGGACGACAGCCCCGAGGTGCGCGACGAGGCGGTGCAGGACGTTGCCGAGAGCTGGGACGGCGACGGCAGCGTCGAGGTGAGCCCCGACGACAGCGAATGGGGTGGCGACGCCAGGGCACGCACCAGCCACAACGACGACGACACGGCCGATGCGGTGGATCTGGCACGCAGCCAGGGTTCGCTCAATGACCATCTGCTGCGGCAGGCCTTGTCGCTGCGGCTGTCGCAGCTTGACCGCGCTGCGCTGCAATTCCTGATCGGCTCGCTCAATGACGACGGTTACCTCGAAGACAGCCTCGAAGCGCTGGCTGCCAGCCTGGCCGGCAGCGACGACCTGGAGCAGCTCGACGAGTTGGTGCACCGTTTCACGGTGGCGCTGCGCCTGCTGCAGTCGCTCGAGCCTGCGGGTGTGGGCGCTCGGCATTTGGCCGAATGCCTGCAGCTGCAATGCCGCGACTGGCTTCAACGCCAGGCCGGTGACCCGGTGGCCACGCACGCCATGCTGCTGTGTGCCCAGCCCATGGAGCTGCTGGCCAAGCGCGACATCAAGCGCCTGATGGCCCTCACCGGCCTGAGCGACGCCGAGCTGAGAGCAGCCTTGCAGTTCGTGGCCCGTCTGGAGCCCAAGCCGGGGCGGCGGTTCGTGCAGGCCGAACAGAACATCATCGTGCCTGACGTCATCGTGACCCCGGTGCGGCGCGGTACCACCCCGCAGTTCAGGGTGCAGCTCAATCCCGATGTGATGCCCAAACTGCGGGTGCACGACATCTATGCCAACGCCCTGAGGGGCAGCAAGGGTGATGGTGCGCAAGGACTGCAGCAGAGGCTGCAGGAAGCGCGCTGGTTCATCAAGAACATCCAGCAACGTTTTGACACCATCCTGCGTGTGTCCAGCGCCATCGTGGAGCGCCAGAAAAATTTCCTGATTCATGGCGAACTGGCCATGCGTCCATTGGTGCTGCGCGAGATTGCCGATGAGCTGGGCATGCACGAATCCACCATCAGCCGCGTGACCACAGCCAAGTACATGACCACGCCCCAAGGCACTTTCGAGCTCAAGTATTTTTTCGGCTCGGGACTGGGCACCGACAGCGGCAGTGCCGCATCGAGCACGGCCGTGCGTGCCCTCATCAAGCAGTTCGTGGCCGCCGAAAACCCCCACAAACCGCTGTCGGACAACCAGATCTCCGACATGCTCAAGGAGCAAGGCATCGACTGCGCCCGACGCACCGTGGCCAAATACCGTGAAGCGCTGAAGATCGCGCCCGCCAATCTGCGCAAGACGCTTTGAGAACCCCAACGTGAATGCATTGCAACTGTTTCTGCCCTGCGCCGCAGGCGTAGAGGAATTTCTGGCCGACGAGGTGCATCACCTCACTGGCCTCACCGGCCAGGACCTGCTCACCGGTCGCGGCGGCGTGGTCGTGAACGCCAGCTGGCGCGATGCCATGCGCCTGAACCTGCACAGCCGGCTGGCGCAGCGCGTCCTGGTGCAGCTCTCGCACACGCCCTACCGCAGCGAGTCCGACCTCTACGAAGCGGCCAGCAACGTCGCTTGGGACATCTGGTTCACCACCAAACAGACCTTCAAGATCGAGATCACCGCGCAGCACAGCCCGCTCAAGAGCCTGAACTTTGCCGCGCTCAAGATCAAGGACGCGGTGGCCGACCGCTTTCGTGCCAAGCGTGGCGAGCGCCCCAGCGTGGAAACCCAGTGGCCCGATGCCCGTATCTACGCCCACCTGACGCGCGAGCACCTGACGCTCTACATCGACACCTCGGGCGAGCCGCTGTTCAAGCGCGGCTGGCGCACCGACAAGGGCGATGCGCCGCTCAAGGAAACCCTGGCCGCCGCCATGATCGCCGCCAGCGGCTGGGACGCCACCGTGCCGCTGTACGACCCCTGCTGCGGCAGCGGCACCATCCCGATCGAGGCCGCGCAGATCGCCTGCGGCATCGCGGCAGGCAGCCAGCGCCGCTTTGGTTTTGAAAGACTGCTCCCCTTCCAGTCGCACGTCTGGCAAGGTCTCAAGGACGAAGCGCGGGCCATGGAGCATGCCCCCACCGCACCGGTGTTTGGCAGCGATGTGGCGCACCGCATGGTCGACTTTGCGCAGCGCAATGCCGAACGCGCTGGCGTGGCCCGCGCCCTGCAGCTGCGCGGTGGCGACGCGCTGCAGCGCATGCCGCCCAGCGAGGTGCCGGGCATCATGCTGCTCAACCCGCCCTACGGCGAGCGCATTGCCGCCGCCGGTGTGGCGGGCCGTGGCCGCGACCAGTTTGTGCCCGGCCTGCTGGCGGCAGCGCGTACCGGCCAGCCGCGCGAACACCGCGAGCAGGTACAGACCGACGACGGTGGCGATTTCTTTTTGCAGCTGTCGGCGCACTGGAAGAAAAATTTCGCCGGCTGGAGCGCCTGGATGCTCACGCCCGACCTCAAGCTGCCCGGCCGCATGCGCCTGAAAGAGTCGCGCCGTGTGCCCATGTGGAACGGTCCGATCGAGTGTCGCCTGTTCCGCTTCGATCTGGTGGCGGGCAGCGCGCGGCGTGCACCGGATGAAAACCCATGACGATGCGGGTGCTGGACACCAACATCGTGCTGGACCTCTGGGTGTTTGAGGATCCGGCGGCTGCTGTGTTGCGTGAAAGCCTGCAGGATGGCGGGACGCAATGGGTGGCTACGCCCGCGATGCGCGAAGAACTGGTCCGTGTGCTGGACTACCCGCACATTGTCCGGCGCCTGACAGCGCGCGCCATGACCGCCGATACCGTGCTCGGTCATTTCGACTCCCACGCGCAGCTGCAGCCCGAGGCCCCCAAGGCGCCTTACACCTGCAAGGACGCCGACGATCAGAAATTCATCGACCTGGCTGTGCAGCACGGCGCCGCCCTGCACAGCAAGGATGCGCAGGTGCTGTGCATGAAAAACCGCCTTGCCCGTTGTGGCGTGGCCCTCAACCCCTCTCTTCTGGAAACCCTCACATGACCACCTCTACCGGACTGGAAGCCCAGGACTTCGACGCTCTCGACGACATCCTCGACGACCTGCGCACCCGCCACGATGAAACCCCGCAATGGGAATTCTGCGAAGGTTTTCTGGCTGCGCTGGTGTGCTGCCGCCGCCGCATCGACACCGACGAATGGCTGCCGGTGCTGCTGGGGCTGGACGAAGGTGCCTCGTTCGCCAGCGATGCGCAGCGCCAACAGTTCATCGCCCTGTGGCAGCGCCGCTTTGAAGAAGTGCGTACAGCACTCGACACCGAAGTGCAGGCGCTCGACGAGGACAAGGCCTATGCCCCCGAGGTGATGGACGTGCGCGGTGCGATCGCCTCGCTGCCGCCCGAAGAGCGCGAGGAGGTGGAAGGCGAGGACATCCCTTCGTTCGCCCAGGTCTGGGCGCTGGGCTTCATGTACGCCATCGAAAGCTGGCCCGAGGAGTGGGAAGCCCCCAAGGACAAGGAAGCTGCCAAGTGGCATGACCTGTCGCTGCAGGCCATCGTTGCCCTGACCGAAGACGATCTGGATGAGCCGACGCTCTCGGCCTTTGGTGAAGACGGCCCGCCCAGCGTCAGCGAAAACCGGCTCAATGCCTACGGCGAAGCCCTGTGGGCGGTGTACGACCTGCGCGAGATCTGGCGCAACATCGGCCCGCGTGTGCAACAGGTCATCAAGGACGCCACACCCGGCCGCAACGATCCGTGCAGTTGCGGAAGCGGGAAAAAGTACAAGAAGTGCTGCGGGGCCTGATGGCTTGGCCGGTCAGGCCATGAATCGAACCAGCGACTGCGCCGTCAGTTCCGGCAGTTCTTCGGGGATGAAATGCCCGGCCGGCACCGCCTGACCTGAAACCTGGCCAGCGCACTGCGCCTGCCAGAGTTCGAGTGGTTTGAACAGGCGGTTGACGACGCCGCGCTGGCCCCACAGTACCAGCGTGTCGCAGGCGATCCTGTCACCGCGTGAGCGGCTTTCGCGGTCGTGTTCCAGATCGATGCCGGCGCTGGCGCGGTAGTCCTCGCAGGCCGAATGGATGGCGGCCGGCCAGCCCTGCGCGTTGGGCGTGGGGTTGCAAAAGCAGCGTTCGTACTCGGCCAGCGCTTCGGGCTCAATGTAACCCAGGCCCTGGCTGCCCCAGCCGCCCAGTTTGGCGTGGAGGTAAGCCTTGGCGTTGCCGCCGATCATGAATTCGGGCAGCGGTGCCGGCTGGATCAGGTGGAACCAGTGGTAGTAGGCGCGCGCAAAGGAAAAATCGGTTGCGTCGTACATGTCCAGCGTGGGTGCAATGTCGATCACGCACAGTTTTTTCACGCGGCCAGGATGGTCGACCGCCAGCCGGTGTGCCACGCGGCCGCCACGGTCGTGGCCGCACAGGAAAAATTCCTGCACGCCCAGCTGGTCCATCAGGTCCATCACTTCCTGCGCCATGGCGCGCTTGCTGTAGTGGGCGTGCTCGGCGTTGCCCACCTCGTGCGACGAATCGCCGTAGCCGCGCAGGTCGGGCATGACCAGCCGGTAGCGGTCCTTGAGCTGCTGCGCCTTACGGTGCCACAGCACATGGGTTTGCGGAAAGCCATGCAGCAGCACCAGCACCGGCTTGTGGCTGCTCCAATCGCTGGAGCGCCTGAAGGTGACCGGCAAGCCGTCGAGCGTGACCGTCTCCCGCTCAAACCCTTCAAACCAGGCCATCAGTCGACCTTGGCACCCGAAGCCTTGACCACCTCGGCCCACTTCTTGTGTTCGGCTTCGATCAGGGCGGCGAACTGGGCCGGGGTGTTGCCGCTGGGAATGGCGCCGAGGGTGGCCAGACGCTCCTTCAGGGCAGGGCTGGCGAGCGACTTGGCGACTTCCTGCTGGATGCGGTTGACCACATCGGGCGGTGTGCCGGCCGGTGCCAGCAGGCCAAACCAACTGCTGGCTTCAAAGCCCTTGAGGTTGCCTGCCTCTTCCACCGTGGGGGTGTCGGGCAGGGCGGCCGAGCGCTGGCTGCTGGTCACGGCCAGGGCCTTGATCTTGCCCCCCTTGATGAGCTGCATGGCCGAGGGCAGGTTGTCGAACATCACCTGCATGTTGCCGCCGGCCAGGTCCAGCAGGGCCGGGCTCGAGCCCCGATAGGGGATGTGGGTCATGAAGGTGCCGGTCATGCTCTTGAACAGCTCGCCCGCCAGGTGGATCGAGGTGCCGTTGCCACTGGAAGCCATGTTGAGCTTGCCGGGGTTGGCCTTGGCGTAACGGATGAAATCGTTGACGCTGTTGATCTTGTTGGCGGTAGCGAACTCGGTATTGACGACCATCACATTGGGCACACCGGCCACCAGAGTGACCGGAACAAAGTCCTTGAAGGGGTCGTAGGGCAGCTTGGCGTACAGCGCACGGTTGATGCCGTGCGTGCCCACCGTGCCCATGAGCAGTGTGTAGCCGTCCCCGGGGGACTTGGCCACCTGCTCGGCGCCCAGGTTGCCACCGGCGCCGCCCTTGTTTTCGATCACGAACTGCTGGCCAAAGGCCTTGGAGAGGTCGGGTGCAATGGCCCGGGCCAGGATGTCGGTGGTGCCCCCTGGGGCAAAAGGCACCACGATCTTGACGGGTTTTACGGGCCAGCTGCTCTGGGCCAGGGCGCTGCCACAGGCGAGGCCAAGAGTGCTGAGGGTCAGGGCCATGAGGCTGGCGCGGCGGGTGGTTTGACGCATGCGTGTCTCCTGTCGGTGTACTGACAGCCATCATGCCAGCACCACGGTGCTGCGCTGTCACGCGGGTGCGGGTTTAAGGGTTTGTTTGGAGCTTGCAGGACATAATCTGCCCATGCGATCTCCGCGACACGCTCCTCCTCCTGCCGACGTCCATGCCCTGAGCCCGGACTTCGAGCCGCCGCATTTCCGCCAGGCCCTGTCCCGCTTTGCCACTGGGGTGACCGTGGTCACCACCCACGCCAGCGGTGCCCGCAAGGGGGACCGGCACAGCACCAGCTTTGTCGGCCTGACCGCCAGCTCGTTCAATTCGGTCTCGCTCACACCGCCTCTGGTGCTCTGGAGCCTCGGGCTGCACTCGAGCAGCCTGCCGCTGTTCCGTTCGGGTACGCACTATGTGATCAATGTGCTGGCCGCCGATCAGCTCGAACTTTGCCAGCGCTTTGCCTACGGCAAGGGCGACCGGTTTGCGGGCGTCGACTACAGCCTGGGCCAGAGCGGCCTGCCCATCCTGTCCGGCGCGCTGGCCTGGTTTGAGTGCCACAACCGCAGCCGTTACGAAGAGGGCGACCACGTCATCTTTGTGGGCGAGGTCGAGCGCTGCGGCTTTGCCGATGGCAAGGAGCCGCTGGTCTTTCAGGCCGGACAGTTCGGCACGGTGTCTCCGCTCGAGCCTTGAATACAGGGTGCCAGACCCCTGCGGGGCGCATGGCTGTTGGGTTCCCAGAAACAGGCACAATGACCGCTTTGGAATTGTTTTGCATTGACCTGTGAGTGAGAATGTTTTTGAGGATTGCACTGGCGATGCCATGCCGCTGCAACCATTCGAGCGAGATGTAAAGCAGTGGCTGGATACAGCCGACAGTGTTGCGCACTGGTGGAGCCCTGATGCCGAAGAACTGCAAAGTGCCGTTCGGCAGCTGCTGACACTGACCCGCAAGCTTGATCCCGAGGTGCGGACGCAGGTCTTTAAACCGGAAGATCTCCTGCCGCTGATCCAAAAGCTCAACGCCGCGCTGAGCGTTTCTCGACCCGGTGAGTCTCGTGGCCTCGGCCATGCAACGGCCATCTGGGTGCTCAAGAGCGCGGACCGGCTGTCTGCAGACCATCTGGATGTCCTGCGCCGCATCTGCCTGCATTACCCTGAGCTGCAGATCCGACTGGCCCTGTTCAGCAACACCCAGCAAGCACCCGCGGTGTCAGAGGGTGTTCGCGTGAGGCAGGTTGTGCATACCCGGCACGGGATGAACGACGTGCATGAAGCCCGCTCTGCGCCACTACGTCTTGTGCCAAGCCGCATGTGGCTTGCGGCAGGCGTCATCGCTGCGGCAGCGCTGGTTGCTGGGGTCTTTTTACCGCCCCTTCCAAACGCTGCAAAACCCGCACCGTTGGCTGAGAATCTGCCCGCGTCCGCATCAAATGACAAAGCGGAGCTTCTTTCTTCCAGCATTGCCCCTTCAGACGGGGCTTCTGCGCCAGCAACACCTGCCAGCGAAACCAGCGCGGCGATGTCCGCTTCCAAGCGCTGGTTGCTGGGGTTGCCGGCAGACAGCTTGGTGGTAATTCACACCCAGGTGACCACATTGGCAGAGGCCGAGCGGTTCAAGGCTGACCAGCCCGTGCTGGTGAATGCCCGCACATTGCCGGTCGATGTCCTGGGCCAGAGTCCGCCACGCTATTTGGTGGTCACGGGACCATTCCGCTCAAGCGACCGTGTGTATAACTATGTCCAGCGATTGGCATGGAAAGCCAATGTGAGCAGCCTGACTCGGGAAGAGTTGCTTGCCCAGGTGTCTCGTTGAACAAAGCGCTCAACTGCGAAAGCG
>JACCDG012038763.1_pt1 | contig 16141 bp, 14 predicted proteins | sample 7442471 | NCBI WGS metagenome assembly JACCDG01 (sample SAMN15323444, study PRJNA562643) | freshwater metagenome | isolation source: river surface water | place: USA:Blue River Watershed | collected 2017-08-17 | reverse complement strand
CCATTACTTAAGTGTGCCCAACCAGGTCTGGGCAATGAAGCACCATCATAAATAGTGTCCATAAAATGACTACCCATCAAGAAAACAGTTGAATGGTTTGTGTCAAGATCGTCTAAGAAGAAACTCCACTTGTCATTCTCAAACCATTTTAAGAATAAATGAGCTTCATTTTTATATTGATTGTTAGGTCCAAATCTAAAATCAAATATGTCTTGTTTAGTAGGTAATTGAACTATAGGTTGAAAGTCTCTAAAGTTATCAAAGAAAACTTGCTCTCCAGATAATTTTCTTTGAACTGTAGTGACTTTGTATGGATTGGACTTTGCAATTACATTAGGTTCATTAGATGGATCGCAGTGGCCATTTACTGCTGCATGTATTTCTCCATTAGGTCCACTAGCACCAGGTCCAATAATTCCATCTATTTTCTGATAAGGACCCATTTTATCAAGTGCTTCAACAATAAGATTATATGATTGGTTAGAAATAAGACCATTCATCTCAACCATATTGAATCCTGAAGAATATTTGACAGTATTTGGATTTCCTTCTACATAAACTCTATAATCAATAGCTCCAGGCACATAATCAAATTTTACTACGACACTATCATCATTAGGTTCATTTCCAGTAATGTTAATAGGAGTAGCAGATAAATCTTTAGGGCCAAACGCTGTAGTAATTTCAACAACAGGACCAAATGTTTCTTGGACCTTAAATTGGTCTCTGTTCACACTGCCAATTTGATATTTATAAGTCTTGCCTGAAACAACATTTGTGTCAATGTAATATTGAGACCATAATCCAGAACATACTTTTACTCCATCTCTATAGACATTATAAGCGCCTGGAGCATCTTGTCCCCAAACTTGCTGATCTTGCCATTTGATGAAGTTTCTTGGTCTGCCTCTATTCCATTCAGGATTTACAGCATACTTTCCAGGAGTTGATGGAGGGTTTGTTCTCCATCCAAAATTATAGTTAGGAGCATATTCTCCTCTAGCCATACCCAAATTGGAAGGTAATGACTCTAAACCATATTTGTCAACTGCTGTAACTGTATATGTCCAGTGATCTTGATAAATTAATTTGTTGACAGTAAAAGAATTAGTACTTGAAGAACCAATTTTATTATCGTATCTATAAATGTTATAAGACACAGCACCCGGACTAGGTTCCCATTGCAAAATATCAAAAGGACCACCATCCCAAAAACCAAATGTTCTGAGGTTTGTTGGAGCTTCGGGGTTTTTCAATACAAGTAAAGGAATTATAGCAGTGGATTTGTTGGACATTTGAAGATATCCACTAGGCACAACTCCAGCAACATAATAATCCCATTTATCCTGATACTTGACAGATCTATCAATGAACATACTTTCATTGTTTACTAGTTTTGCATAAGGCTTGTTATAGTCAGGTTTTACTCCTTGGCCAACTCTGTATACAAAATAGCGATTACATTTAGGAATCAAATCCCAACGCATTTTTACATGATAATTACTAGGAGTTCCAACGCAATAACATAATTCCACTTGTGAAGTAAAATTCTTCACTTGTGGTGGTTTTTGAGCGTAAACACCAGAAATTATGATGTACAATAGACACCATAAAACAATAGCTTTCTTCATAATGCACCTCCCCAGGTTTTATTTTTGAGAGCTATTGTTTTATTCTGTATTAAGAGGTATACTTCTTCTAGAGGATTACGTATGAAGACTAATAGTAACCATATTCTTTGGTATTTTACTTACGAGTGTATGAACAAAAACATTGTATTTTCTGAAAATGATTTTTATAATTTTGCTAAAGCTTGTAACCTCGAAGTAGATGTTTATTTTGCAAAGAAAAACTTCTTTTATAACAACTTGCCAAAAAGCACTCCTCATTCAAAGAAAACTTTTGTAGCGACTAAATCTTTACTTGGACCTTGTTATGTTCACAGTACAGATCTTAATCCTAAGCAAGTTAAATATAATATTTCAAACATTATCAAAGATCTTCAACTGTCTAGACAAGACTTAACTCCAAAAGATAAATTGCAAAAAATCTTTGATTACATTAAATTAGCAGGATAATAAAAAACCCTCCATTTGGAGGGTTTTTTATTCTGTTACACTATAAGAAATACAAATTACTGGTTGCTTGAATCCTTGCAGATACCTAATTTTCACAGAGTTGACATATCTTGTTGTATCGTCGGGAATTATTTCAGCTCTTTTAAGTAAATCCACAATTGGTTTAATTAAATTGTCAGTATCATTTTTATACTTCCAATTCCAATCAGCCATTACCAAAATATCAACATCAATTGGAAAGACTTTAGCAGGCTCCATAGTTTCTTTTAAAATTGGTGTATGTTTTTCAATCCATGCGTTATATTTTTTACTTTTGACTAACTGACCCTTGGCAATTGGAGCATACATTTTATTTGCAGAAAACGTTTCCTCTATTACACAAGATTTTTTAAGCATAAGTATCTTTTACAGGTTAAAAAGCTTGTAAACGGTAAAAGATAAATTATGTGGTATCGATATTGTCAACAATTACAACTGCCTGAAATGGATGTTGCTCAAAACCCAGCAGAGGAAAAACAAGAGCAGAATCAACATCCAAATCAAGAGTTATATGAAACTCAGAAAGAACCTAGAAGTTTATTCTTTGATGATTGGGCTAGAGGATATAAAGTGCCTGAACAGCCTTTATATCATGGAACTACAAGAGACTTTGATCGCTTTGATATCACAAAAGGTTTTGGAAGTAGTTGGTTTGGTCCAGGCTTTTATTTTACTAGTGATGAAAAAGATGCGACAGAAAATTATACTAGTGTAGCAGAACGCAACGATAAGCAAAACAACATACTCAATATAATGTACGAATTGTCTGAACAAAGTGATTATGATGACTACTATTTGTTCAATAATTATGGATCAGATCCAAGATATAAAAAATATTTCAATCCAGATAAAACTTGTTGGAATATACAAGAATTAACTAAGAAAATAGCTGAAGATATGGTACTTGGTGAAAATAATCCAAGAGTAATTCCAGCGCACATAAGAATGAAAAATCCTCTTCATTTAACAAGCCAAGATGATGAAGAGCATCCTGAAAAAATATTTATTGATGATGTAGATGGAGATCCAAATTTTCTTGAAGATCAAAATGAAATAGACGAATCAAATACTTCATCATATAAAGGAGTAATGTCTACCCTATTCAATATTTTGTTAGACTATTACGAATCTGATACTGCTTATGGGATTTGTGAAACAGTAATTGAGGCTACATCTTCAAAATACAATAAGGATGGAGTTTCAGCTACAGTCATGTTTGATGTTCTAATTCCACTTCTTAAGGGCGCAGACAATGATCAAGAAACTAAATATATGGGTGAAGTTGTAAAGCGTTTTGTTAATAGCTTGGGACATGACAGTATAGTCATGAATCCAAATGAGTTTTTCAGAATGTACGCTGATGAGGGAAGAAAAGTAAAACATTACCTTACATGGGATCCTGAAAACATTAAGCATGCCAGAGAAAATATAGAGTTTGATCCTACAAATCCAGTTATAACTGCAAGTAGAAGATATGCACAATTGGAACCTGAAACTAATGAAGAATGGTGTGAAAGGCATAAAGTAGAAAAAGAAGGCGATAAATATGTCTTTTATCATGGCACCAGAATCAATTTACCCTATTTGAGAGCTGGATCTTTATTGGCTACAACACCTCAAGAAGCAATTGATTTTGGGGACACAAACTATTGGAATGATAGAAGGATGTCATTCAAAGTTTACAAAGTTAAAGTTTCACCAGAGCAAATACATCCAGGTTATTGGGCAAGTTTAGTATCTGACCATCCAGTCGAATTATATTACAAAGTATCTAGGAAAAAAGGTAGTTAATATGTGGTACAGAAAAGCAATGGATCTAAATGATCTTAATACACAATTTGCACTTGAAAAAGAAAATGCAGTCGAAGATTACGATGAGCAAGCAATGAAAGAGGGTGTTGAAGATTTATTTGAAAAAGTCAGAGCTGGCGAATCTTATACCTCTCCATCCGGTGCAATTAAACTTATGCCACCTAGAGAAGAACCACCATTTACAGATGAAGAAGTAGACGGAAGATTTGATAGTGAAAGCACCGATGCATATGATGTTTACGAAGGAATCAAAGAGTTCCCCTCAACTATAACTGCACTTAAAAATACAGCTCAAATTATCTCCAGATATATTGATAGTGGTGTATTACAAGAATTCTATAGAAAAGTTGATTCATTATCCCCTATGCTTGAAAAAATAATTCAATCTGCATATGACAAAGTGCAAATGATCGAATCTTCTTTCAACGACCCAGAATTGTCAAGAAAATTTAGCAAAGAAGGCTATCCAACGTTAACTGAAGCAGAAGTAGCTCAATCTAATATTTTAACTCTTCAAATTACTAAAGCTATCAACGAATTATATAATTCTATAAGAAATGAAGATGCTAGACAAGAATGGCTTAATGTGATGGCAAGAAAAGGTGTGGCTGCTAATTTCTTAAGACCTGCGGATAAAACAAGATATAAAGAAACTATGAATGATGTTTGGGGTTTATAGATATGTGGTACCGAACAGCCATTTTTGGAAATCTATTTAAAAGAAAACCAGAAGAACCGCCGACACCTGAATCTGTTGTAAAACCAGATGTTCCTGAAGATGTTTTTAAAGAACACGTATTGGCAAATATACCAAGACCACCCATTAATATAGAGACAGGACTTGGTGATCAACATTTAATTTTGACTGGCACTGGTGATATCCATCAGGGTGTGAGCCATGGAATGTTTCTTGATAGGATTTTAGATCAAGCTAGAAAAGACATTAGTAGCAATCCAGAATTAAGAGAAAAGTATAACACATCTAGATTCCCTGAATATGCTTATGGCGCTGATGATTTAGTTCAAAGACGCAATGAAAGATTAACTCCAGATCAAGAAAAAATGTATCAAGAAGATGCAGTTACTGAAATTCTTCACGAGTACTTTGACCAAGGTATTAGAATCAGTAATATGGCTGGATATATGGCTGTTAATGCAATTCATCTTCCTTCATTAATGCAAATAAACAAGTTATTTGAAATTATCCATTTACTACAACCGAAACAAGTAGCTGTTAAAGTTGTAACTGATAAAGGAAAGTTCCAAAGAGTTTATGACATAGATGATGTTGCTGATTTTAAAGGTGATATTTTGCAATTTAAAATACATGGTCCCAGAAAAGATTCTGTGATGGGTGAATGGAGAAGATACTAATGTGGTATTCAAGAATTAAAACTGCAATATCTAAACAAACTGCAGAAGATATTATTCAAAGAGAGCTAAGTTCAGGGAATTACATTGACCCAGCTACTGATGATGCAGAAGCAATCAAAATGAAATTGATTGAAAAATATGGCTCAGAAGAAGCAATGTTACAAGCAATTAATGACACTGTTAGAATGTTATCTAGTAAATTAACAGGGTCGAGTATGGCTGATCCTTCTTCGGAAACTTCTACTTATTTTCAAGACAGATCTGGTATTGATGCATTTTATGTCTTGCCAGACGGGACACAAACTCCAAACTTGAGATCCCATGTTATGTTTGACAAGTTCTTGGTTCATAAACTTGGCATTGATCCATCTCAATTGAAAGATAGGTCAGATAGACACATCTTATCTGAATTGACAGGTGCTATGAGAGTAAATGTTACAGGTGGAAATGTAAACGTAACAATATACACTCCGCCAACTCCAGCACAGCAAAAATGGTTGAAATCAAATGACATTTCTACAAATGAGCTAGATATCAGAAGAGACTCATATCAAGCACCAAAACAAGATACAAGCCAGATTACAAACCAACTTGTTGAGCATGGTAATGAATTAGATAATGTGGCTTATAAACTGGAAGAAATTGTGAATAGTTTTGTTGTTACTAGAATAAATCCAAAGTTTTCACCATCTACAGCCGCAACAGAGTCTTATTACATAACAGAAAATCCTCAAAATATTGATGAAGAATTATTTGAAAAACTTAAAGATATTAAGTCTCAACTTGATACTGTCAAAGGACTTTCATACGACCTTAAAAATCTAGGAGAAAGATAATGGCTATTGGAGTTACAGTTAATTACACAATAGAAGATTTGGACTTTCACGATAGCAAAGTTCAAATAAAATATCTTTTAAGTAACACAGAAGCACCTTTAAGCAAAAGATATTTGGAAGTATATGGTTTGGAAAACTTATATTCTGGACTTGGAGACACAACTGTTTTAGCTGATAGAGAAGATTTGATTCAATCAAACTTTTTATCACTTACATCTACCACTATGACAGCATTTGCAGATGAAGCCAGAAGAATAATTTTAAGTGGTATTGGTGGATCAGTTGGTATTGGATTGACTGGAGTAACAACTTTCAGCCAACTCAGTTTTATAAATACAAGTAGCGAAGATATGAATATATATTCTTGGCTTAAAACTAATTGTGGAATCTAATTGGTATAGTAGAAATGAACAGATTTTATGATGAATTTGATGGTTTCAATAATAAAAGACACAGAGAAGCTGCATCCAAAAAAAATAAGTTTGAAGATGAAGAAGACTTAGACGATTTAACTATAACCTCTGACGATATTTCTGAAAAATATATGGGAACTTTTGGTATTCATAATATTACACCAAGCAAAGCAAAAGGCGCAGTAGTAATTTATGTTGATGAAATGTCAGATCTAACGGACGAAGTTAAGAAAGATATTCAAGCTATGTCAAAACCTTTTTCTGTGGTATTTAAAGAATCAAAACTTAAATCTGATAAACAACATTTAGAAAAAGAGTTCAAGAATTAAGAATATTTCAATGCCGCTTTTAGATGAGGCGGAAGTGAATTCATAAGTTCGTTCTCAAGCCCATCACTTTCAGGTGGTTTAGGCGGCATTATTTGTTGATATGCTAAACCTAATGCATCAGCTCGAGCAGTCATAATTAATTGCAATCTTTCTAAATCGTTTGAAGAAAGAGATCTAAACTCTTCCCTAGACATAGAAATAATACCCTTTAGCATAAAGTCTGTTTCAATAATTAATGGTAGAACAGGATAAGAGTTTTGACTCTCTCCTTTAAAATACTTCAATGCTGCAGTGTAAATTAAATTAGCTTCTTTTGCATCAATATTGGTGTACTTGAAGTATTGCGCCCAAAGTTCGTCTACATAATCTTGATTTAATTGGTTTAAAATGCTTCCGTCGTTGATTTTTAACTTTTCATTATTCAAGTCATAAACCCAAACAATTGCATTTTTTAATATTTCTCTTCTTTGATATTCTCCAGAAAAATATAAATCAGATTCTTCCACTCTAAATGCTTTTGCTTCAATCGAAATGGCTTCATGCCATTTGAGATCTCTTACACAAAAGATAGCCAAGTTATCTTCAATTTTTACTTTGAAAATATATTGATCTTTATCAACTTGGGGCATTTCATCTTTGTCTTCGACAATTGAAGTATCTTGTTGCATCATGTCGTTCATGCCCATCATTACTTTTAAAGCTTCTTCGTGTGTCATGATAACCTTAAAATATCTCTATGATCTAAGTCAATTTCTGATACCGGACCGCCAGACGTATTTCCCCAAAATCCTGCTCCTTGAGGGATTCTTGCAGTAAATGACCAAGTATGTATTTCACCTTTATCTGGCGCAAGCGCAAATTGTGGGTTACCCCAATCAACATTTCTAAAGTGAAAAAGAAAATTATTACCAAAGTACAAAGTAAGTGGAGATTCTGGATAAATATCCAAAAAGTCAGCTGCCTTTGCTCTATAAATCGAAATCGATCCTGTTACAGTTCTATCTCTTAAGGAAGCATATTTTGGTCCAACTAAATCGCCCAAATATTGTCCCTCTGCATAAGGTGTAGTAAAGCCGAACTCTATATTTTGACTAATTTTTAAACTCATACCAATAATTTTATGAGTGTTATCCTTAGCAGTTATTACCATGTTTTTTTGGTTTTGAGTTTTTGTAGTTGGAGCTGTAACTTTAGCTTTTTGAAATAATAGTTTTTTGAATGCACTAAGCGTAGTTGGTGCATCTAAAATAGTCGTACTCACCAAACAATCTTGCAATGAAGCAACTCTGTAATTTCTAAAATCAAGTATTTCTTCTGGTTCATCACCTGTAAATTGTGCTGTTTTTGGTATTGCTCTATTAGGTTCAAGTATGGGAATATCTGGAGGACTAATAAATGATTTCCCACCTGTAAAATCTGTATTAATCATTACCTCTGATAAGCTATTGAATCCGTTTACATTAATACTGAAGTTTTGTAGAAATACAGGACCATAAGTAAAGTGGTTCGATACACTTGAGACTATCATCAAGGGAAACATAGGAATAATTGCAGATTTATAAATTACATTTTCTGCTGATGCTTGTTGATTCGCTCCATTTTCAGAAATTAATGGGTGAAATGCAAGTCCACTAATTGTGTAAACCTGTTTTTCAAAGCTTAATTTGTTATCAATTGCAAAAGGCCAAAAAGTTGGTAATTTGGAAAATACTCCAGAACCTGCATCGTCAGATAAATTATTAGCCCAAAGCCTATGATATTTAGTTGTATCAAATGGGAATGTTGCTCTTTGTGTTGTCACTCCATCAAGATCTATCTGTCTCAATTCGACAGGCATTCTATTTGGAAGATCATACAAATCTAAAACAAATGCTGGAATTGTTTTTTTACTTGTATTTAATGTGTAACCTGATCCTAATGACATCCTAAATAAATTGTTTATAGATGGAGCATGGTCATTGAAAGCCGTAACATATATGCTATGACCTTTTGCTGGTACTCCATTATAAAAATTATTTTGGTATTCTAACATTATTTTCCACTAGTAAGCCTTAACCATTCTTGTGCTAAAGCTCTTACAATTTCGTGCCTTGTTTTGCCAATATTTTCGTTGTTTATAGGTATTAGGTTTCCAGTTTCAGAATCTTTTAAGTTCCATGATTTGAAAAAACTTAAAATAATCAGTTTACATAGAATATATGTTCTGACCATTGGGTTGCCTGTAACTGCATTAATAATTGTAGCTTCTTCTAATATTTGAGACATGGTTTCAAAATCTCTACCTTTTGCATCGCAGATTAAAGAAATAATGTCATCTCCCTCTTCTTCTGGCTTGCATATTTTTATAGAAGTAATTACACCATCCACTTCATTTTTTATTTTTAATTTTACTACAATAGAAAAAGTTTCTTCTGGATTTACAAATATGCTCATTTAATTCCTTAAAAACTACTCGAAAAATTAAGTACAGGATTATTCACTAATTTTTCAGTTGCTACACTGAACTTAATTTCTTTCGTTTGATTATCAGATAATGGTGAAGAAGATCTTGAACCTGACCAAACAACTTCAGGAAAAGATATTTTAAAAGAACCAAAATCAACTTCTATACCACCATTATTTATACTTGAAGGTCCAGAAAGTTTTTCAGCAAGAGTCCAAGGAGCTATTGGTGATGAATATTTTATTACTCCTTCAATCTTTCTTCCATTAGAAATCAAGGCGTAAGGTTTTAAATTTTCTCTTCTTCTAATATGAACATCACTTGAGATAGAGTGCAATCCATACACTGGTTCAAGTTGATTATCAATTGTGATAGTAAACTCTTTCACCAAAAAACTTGTTAAACCTAATCCGACAAAACCTTGAAAAAATGGATGATCGTATGCATTAGTTAGTCCAAACCCTCCAGCTGTGTAAGAAGTATTATTAATCCTTACTTCAGACCCATTTGTTGCTCTTTGTACTTTATATTTAGATATGTTAGATGTAAGAGTATCGAAGTTTTGAAGTGTATTTATTTGATATTGTCTATTTACATTTGTGAACTTTAATTCAACATTTATATCCACATCTTCACCAGGTTTGATATCAATAACTAATTTGTTTACTAAACAACCACTCAATAAGCCTTGAAACAATGAAATCAAAGAAAATGTTGGTTCTCGATTTGTACCAGGGTTTGTAGGTTTTGCCCACACAAAAGTTTCATTGGGTACATGCGAATAAGCAGTACCGGAAGAGAAGAATAATCTTCTATTCAATTTATCTACAATTGTAACTGTTTTATTTTCTGTAGAGCCTGTACCGCTGAACTTTTTAAAAGAGAGTGTGAATGGTGTAGGAATACCTATAAAATCAGAAATATTGTCTACTTGTATGAAAGTAGTACCAATTCCAACTGGGTTATTATTATTCAGTATTCTTCCTGATGCAGAATTACCAGTGCCTTTGTATGCTAATGTTGCACAATCCCATAAGTTTGCAAATCCAAAATCTACATAGCCTGTAGACGGGACTTTGAGCAACATATTGAAACTAGCACTGAAATCTGCCTTCCCTAATCCAAAGTTATTTGGATCTGCTCCTTCACCTGCCAGTCTAGTAAAATTAGTAGCATCTTGAGCAAAAGTAAACTCTAGATTCTCTACATTAAGTATTTTATTATAATCTAAAGAGCTAAAATTAAAAGTGAAGTCAGGCTCTATCGATACATTACGATCCATAATAAGTAGATCGTAGTATCCAGGATTAAATCCTAAACTAGAAAATTGACTTCTTAAATCGTTCATTAGGGTAAGGTTTCTACGGTAAAGAAGTCATAAAGACTCCATTTAATAGGTCCGTTATTAGTTCTTTGAAGATTGGTACCAGGAGTTACAGTTACGTCATCAATTCTATCGAAAAGATCTGCAGTAGTTCCCAAAGTAAACCTTGTATCCCTTACAGTGTATTGAGGAATGGTTTGTGTAAAGGTTATCGGAGTACCAAGCGCTCCATTTCTAGCAGTTACAGTTACAATCATCTCATTTTTAGTTGTTGTATCTTCAGAATCTAAACCATCATATGCTGCAGAGAAATATTCTGAAACTGCCGTGTTTATGTTTTCAACTGGAGGAACGTAAATTGATATTCTTCTCGGAGTAAGAGCAATTCTGTTTGTAAACTTTAAACCTCTTCTTACAGGATACTTGACAGCCAAACCATTATCAAGATAACCTCTCAATTTGTAATATGGGTTGTAAATATTTTCATCCCCGCCGCTATCATATGTAGTCCAGTTTTCAAATCCGGTGGTAAGAGTGTTAGATTTCCAAAGTTTTATTTCGCCATATGTACCAACGCCTGATCTGTCTTCACCCCTCAAATAAACTGTTCCAGAACTTTCAGCTAATGTTTCAGGATCTATTACAGTAATATTTGCAGATCTATAAAGAATCAACCAATAGATATGTCCACTTGTTAAGTTAACACCTTTTTTGAACTTGAATGTGTATTCATCACTTTGATCAGTCAAGTCGCCAAAGTACAATTTTACTTCATTGGTTAAAGGAGCAGCGATATTAGGAACATACAGTGTGTCAGTATCATCCAAAGTTGCATCAGTTTCTGCAGACGTTACAGTATCTGCAATCGAATCATAAAGGGTTGCTGATATGTATGCATTTGTGTTTTTAACTGTGTAATTTTCTGGCCCAAATAGATGTTTTAAGGAAATGCCACCACAGAATCCATCATTTTCAGGTTCAATTTTTATAGCAGTATATGATAAAGACATAGAAACATTTGAGTCATCAGTCACAGGTGTGTTATCAAACTTTGGTTGATTCTGGATTTCATCTGGAACTGTTAGTCTATATTCCATGAGATCAGATGCAAAGTTACCTCTTTTGTAAACATGATAAAACAACCCGTCAGCTACAGTAGTCCAATTAAGTTCTATCAAATAATTATTGTTTGAAACAGTGTTTGTGGTGATATCAATATACTTTGGTACAGTTTCTCCTGCAGTTGTACCAGTAATGCTTTTGACCACACTTGTGCCATAAATGTGCGTTCCTCTTTCTAAACTGGATAAACTTCCTGGAGAACTTAATGACGTTGCGGAATAAGTGTTTCCAATACCCGTAGAGCCTATTAGCCTAGAATTATTAGAAACTAAATCACCTCTAAATATTGCAAAAGTATGCTGTAAATCTTCATTGGTAAGTTCATAATATGCTTGGCAGAATGGGTAAGAGAATTCAAATCTTTCTAACCCTGTAAATGACAAGCCTTTCGAAAAATTACTCTTAGCTCTGAAAGGTTGAGATGACCAAATTTTTCTTAAACTTGTTTGCCCAGTAGTATCCAGTTTTAAAGATAATGATTTTAATCCTTGAACTACATCAGAAACTATATTGCTTGATTTTAATTGTGTTAAATCACTAAGCGCATTTTCACATGCTGAAATAACTCTGTCGTTATCTTCACTATCACCAAAGATAGGATTTGAGTCATTATTCAAAGGTAGTGCAACAACGGTAGATAATATTGCATCTTCACCAGAATTAACAACAATACTTTGATCACCTGGGTTATTAACAAGAAACTTTCCAATTGGAAGCCATGACAAAGGCAATGGTGGATAATAACCAAAATCTTCTGGCATTGCCGTTCCATCTCCAGTCAAAACAGGAAATCCAGCAATTGTTTGCAATCTTGGTTGATAATTGAATCTGATTGATGATCCCGATGTAATTGAGCTTTGGAGTTGACCATACACTGGAGAAGCAATAGTTCCTAAGTTCTGACCTGGATCTATAAGTAGTGCAGTTTTGTCGTCATTAAATCCTGTAAATCTTAAATAAAATCTTCCTACTTGAGCTTCTAGCGGAAAACCCAAAGACTCAGGAACGGATGAATCAGAAATATATATGAGAGTTGAGCCTATAGAAGCAGTTGTGGTCGTTTCAGTAAACCATGCTTGTGTGGCTTTTTGAACTTCATCAATTGGCAAACCTACCACCATGCCATAAACGTATAGGTTTGAATAAAGCTGACTGAAGCTTTTTCTTATAGATAGTTCTTGTGGTGCAATGTTAATAATATTGCCATTGTAAACTACTTGTCCACTAGAAACATTTACATAATATGGATTGTTAGAGTCATAAGTAATTTGAAATCCAGCTGGTGTTGTTTCAAGAACAGAAAAATATGGAGCTTCTGAATTGGCAAGATTTAAAAGATTATTTATCTCAAAAATTGCAGATGAAGGTGTGTCTACACTTCCCAGGCTATTTGACAAAGTGTCATAAACTTCACCTGCTATTTTAGAAACTTCATATACTACTTCTTCAATTTTTGATGATATGGCCATTTTAAATAATTATACCTAATTCATTTTTTAAAAATAATTTTAATGGTGTTGGCATTGTAATTGCTGAGGTTTGCCAATAGTTGATGAAATTAGGACTCCAGTTGGGAATATAAACCCATTCTTTGATTATGTTTTTAATTTCTGTTCTAATCTTCGAATGCCTGCTTGCAACGCTCCTTTCATTTCTAATAATTCTAGGAGTCAACAAAACAGCCAATTCTTCCGCAGAAAATGGGAAAAAACTTCTTACTTTTCTTCTATCAATAGGATAAACATTCATTCTACTGTTTTGAAAAGTGCCATCGTAATATGTGATATCAATAACAAAATCATATATTTTTAAATAAGCATAATCATCATATGTTGTTGAGGCATCGGATGTTGGAGTTATTTCACCAATCATATTATTCTTTACTAAATCAATAGCTTCTTCTAATGATATATCTTTGGAAATAAATTTAGTTTTATTGTTTGCACCAAGTAATGTAGCTGCTGAAATTGATGATGTAAAAGTACCAGTTATAGATCCAGTTTCAATAAACACTGATCCAAAAGCATAACAATCTGAGACAACTTCATACACACCACTAATTTGTTGTCTTCTTATTACATCTGTGCTTGGATTCGAATATAATAATGATATACCAAACTCATCTTCGACTAAATTTCCAGAATCAATAATTGCAGCTTCAGTGTTTATTAATGATTTTTCAAGTCCTTTGCCAATTACAATATGTTTCTGAAGCTTGGTAGGATCGGTAGTTTCAACAAAAGCAGCACCATAACATAAATCAATGTCTCTTTCTGAATCTGCTTTGCCTATAGAATATTCTTTCAAACCTTTTGCAAGATCATTTACTTGATCTAAAAGATTGATTTTTAAGACCAAATTATTCATAGCATAAACTGAGTTAGGGTTTGGTGCTGCCATTATTTGCTCCTAAAAACTATCCTATCTCCAGGTGGTACGCCATGGGTAGGTGTTGATATTTCTTCTAAGGTTTTACCCACAGTAAGGAAAGCAATTCTGTCAATTACTTCATCATCAGGGTCTATATTTACTGGAGCTTGAGTTGCTAAATCATAAAAAGTATCATCAATATTGTTCCATGTTGGAGATGCTGATAACTTGTATTCTCCAACAAGAAGCTGAGGATGGGCACTTGAGTTTAGAGTATCGGTTTTATGAGTGTGTAATATTTCAAAAGTAGTGTATTCATCATTTGCAAGTGTTAAATTAAAAGTATGTCCTGTACCTGAGCTTGTGTTATCAAGTTTGTCGATTACTGGTACAGCGCTTTCATTAATAAACACTTTAATACCATAACTTGAATAAAATCTAAAATTATATGTACCGCTTGTAGTAGGTTTAAAAACACCTTTAGACTTTGCTTGAATATATTCTGTAGTTCCTGACACACTAAAATTATTGAAATTCAGATTTTTGGTTATGACTGATTGGTTTGCTTGCTCTTCTAACTCAATTGTTCTACTGATATTATTTATGTTATTGGAGTTTTTGATAAACCACCAGGTTTCCCAAGATGGATTTCTATTCAAAGTGATGTAATTTTCTTTGAGCACACCCTTTGAATAATATTTGACATAAACATACATGTCCTTACTGTATTTTGCATAATGCCATTGAGGATCGAATCTGAATAGATACTCAACATTGGATACTGTAGAAGCAAACCCAGATATTGTCAGGGTGTTTGTAGACCCAATTGAAGCAACATCATACCAATTTGTAATGTCAATTGGGTTTCTAGATCCAAATCCGATTTGAACTGATTCTCCCTCAAACAAAGTAAAGTTAGTATTGTTTAGCCCCGTCACTGCTGTACCAGACACTACGGATACTGTTCCTACAGTGTCTTTAATTAAACCGCTATAAAAAGCTCTTGGGTAAAGCTGCAGTTTCTTGGGTGGATTAATTTCTTTAGATGTGAATGAGTAGTAACCCTCTAGCCTATAAACTGGAAGTTGTTCTCTCTGTAGGTTTGGTGGAGGCAAGACACTATCAATGCTGTAGTCTGTTCTGTTGAATGCTCCATAGATATCACCAGTTGGTTGATAAAATCTAATGTATGGTCTAAATGATAACGGACTCCAACTTGTGTCCCTTTCTTGTCCATATAGTGTAGTAGAACCTGTAGATACACCCCATATTTTAAACTGATGTTTGATTACATAATCAGAACCAGCAGATACTGCTCCAGCTGAGGATGTAAGAGTTAATGATGTATCGCTTGCTATGTCAGAAATTGTATACCAAGTTGAGATATCGCTAGGAATAGTGGAACCAAAACCAATTTGTGAGTTGACTAAATAATTTGTAAATGTAGTCCCAGTTCCAGTGACATTAGTTCCTGTAGCTTGTACTGTACCAGACATGTTTGTTGCATATTCTTTGAACGATTGATTAGAGTTAAATACCAGCCAATAATCTCCAGCTGAAAGATTTGCATTTAATCCAAACTTATGCTCTGATATTTCTGTATCTATGTCTGTAAGATTGATACTAGATCCTGACTTTATGATTGATTGTGGCTGTGTTGACCCTAAAGCAGAAGAATATAAATCAACTTTTAATTTTCCAGTGCTTAAAAATGGAATGGTGTTTGAAAGTCTTAATTTAAAACTTTGTGAATTGTTATCTGCTAAAGGAGTGATTTTAATTGCAAAAGTGGTGTTAGTGACTGCTAAACCTGTTGTTGAAGCTACCTGAGAGTAATAAGTATTGTCATATTCTGCTTCTTGGTTGTAAATGTTTTCTATGACCTGAATTGAACTATCTGCAGTATCTAAGCCTTTATCAGAAATGGTGAAAGAATCTGCAACTACATTATCTCTTGAATATGGATAATAATCGTCTGCTTGTTGTAAGTTTTGAGACTTT
>JACCDG011106879.1_pt1 | contig 16142 bp, 19 predicted proteins | sample 7442471 | NCBI WGS metagenome assembly JACCDG01 (sample SAMN15323444, study PRJNA562643) | freshwater metagenome | isolation source: river surface water | place: USA:Blue River Watershed | collected 2017-08-17 | reverse complement strand
TTGCCGCGCTAGGCGCCCGCGACGATCAGACGTTCGCCAACAAAATGGGGTTCAACACCGCGGCGCGCGACATCGCTGCTGCGTCTAATTACGCTGCGGCGTCGGCCGGCATCAACCCGGTCGAGCAGACGGCGGCCATGCGCGCGGCCTATCGCGATCCCAGCGGCCTTGGCGATCTGTTCAAGGTCTTCGGCCAAGGGGCTTCGATCTACGGGTTCCTGGGGGCTCCGGGGCTGGGCGCGAGCGGGCCAATGTTCGCCAAACTGCCGGGCTACGGCCAGATGGGGGGCCGCTAGATGGCGACCTACCGCTATCCGAACGACTTCCAGTCGCCGGTCGCCGGTGCGCTGTCGAACCTCGTCTCGTCGATCGCCTCGCTGCCCGGCCCGGAGGAACGCGCGCTCAAGCAGGCGCAGCTTGAGCAGATTCGCACCGCGACGGCGCTCAATCAGTCAAAGATCGCCGACGCGCAGCGCGAGGCGGCGGTCGGCGGCAACCTGGCCGGTGTCTTCCGCCGGGTGCTGACACCCGTCGAGGAAACCCGCCCGACGCCGGACACGGTCGGCCCCATGCCAGAGGTTCCGGTCGACAAGCGTTTTGCTCAAGCCTTGCCGGACCTCGTCGGTTCGCTGCCGCCGGCGCAGTTGGGCCAGTTCGGCGCGCTGGCCCGCGCGCTGGCTGCCAACGCTCCGGGTACGACCGATCCGACCGTCACGCGGGCCATGCTGGGCGCCGGCGATTCCTACAACTCGACGCCGGTTGGTGCCGGTCAGGAACGCGAACGCAAGTACGACGCCGAAGCCGATAAAAATTTGCGCTTTGAGCGCGCCCAAAAATACGCAACAGACCGCGCCACCCAGGCGCAGATGGCGATCGCCGAACGGCAAGCCGTGTCCGACGAGCGCAAAGGCCGCCTCGTATACGACCCGAAATCGCCGACTGGTATTTCGTGGCACGCGCCGGGCACCAGTGCACACGGCCTCCCCGGCGTCCCGCCGCAGGCTTCTCAGTCCTTGGCGACCAAGGCCGAAGGGCAGTTAGACGCGATGAAGATTTTCGAGTCCAATCTGCTGGACTTCGAGAACTTGGCCAAAGACAACCCGAACTCGATGGGGTTCACCGGCGACATGGTGCGCATGGGCAGCGGCGTAGCGTCGCAAGCCGGCGCCGCAGCAAGCGCGCTTGGCCTCGACATTGCGCCCTACATTCAGCGCGGCCGCGAAGCACTTGCGCAATCCGGCATCAAGGTTCCCGACGCCACGGCCGCTTCGCAGTTGGACACCTACGGCGTTCTTATTCCGCGCTTGGCCGCCAAGGCGTTTGGCGAAAGCACAGGCGCCGGCTTCTCCAACCAAGACGCCGCGCGGTACGCCAAGGCATTCGGTGAATCGCCGATCGCCAACCTGCAGAACCTGCAGGCACGTATTTCAGTCGTAAAGCAGATGCTCGCGAACGACACGGCCGTATATCAATCTCGGGCGAACAAAGGACCGAGCGGCCTTGGCACGAACGTTACGACGCCGTTGATGCCGACCGCGCCCGCCCCGGCTGCAGCGCCGGCTCCTGTGGCGCAACCGAAGCCGGTCCAGAAGTGGGGCCGTGACTCGGCGACAGGAAAGCCCGTCCCGGTGGGGCCGTAACCGTGGCCCAGCAAATCGAATTTGAAGGCGTTGTACACGAGTTCCCGGACGATTTTTCGCCCGACGAAATCTCGCAGGCGCTGCAGGCCAAAAGCACGCCCGCCGGCCCACTCGGCCCGCCGCAGCCCCGTTCAGTCAACTCCAGCGGACCGGCGTCCTACAGTGGTCCGTCCTACGCTTCACCGCCCGGCGGCGTGAACAACCCGGAGCCCGGCCTTGGCCGCAGCGCGCGCCTGGCCGCCGAGAATACGGTGTCAACCGCCAGCAAAATCGCCGGCACGCCCGTCGACTTGGCGGCCATGGTGTTGAACGCGCCGATCCATGCGCTCAACATCCCGGTCAAGCTGTTCGGCGGCGAAGGGTTCCAGCCGTTGGTGCAGAACCCGGTTGGCGGGTCGCAGTGGCTCCAGCAGCGCGCCGATCAGGCGGCCTCTGCTGTCATGCCGGGCTACGCGCCAATCGCCGATCAGGACAAAACGCTGGTCGAACGCGGAATCAAGAACATCACCGAGTTCGCCGGTCAAGGAGCCGCGGGCGGCACCGGGTTGGCGCGCATAGCCACCACACGCCTGGCCGGGCCGGCAACTGCGCCGCGCATCGGCGACAGTTTCCTGCGCACGTATGCCGATCGTCCCGGCGCTGCCGTGGCCGCCGACACAGCCGCCGGCGCCGGTTCGGGCGCTGCCGTGACGGCGGCCCAGCACTACGCCCCCGACCAGCCGCTTGTCGAGTTCGGTGCCGGTATCGTCGGCGCTCCGGCGGGCATGGCGGGTTTGCGCGCCGGCGAACTGGGCACGACCGCCGCGTTGAAGACGGCCAACGGACTTACCGGGGGCATGGGAACGTCGCTGATCCAGAAAATCGCCGGGACCGGAATGCTGGGCGAAACAGCCAAGACGTGGGCCGACAACCTCGCCAACCGCGTCATTCCGAACGACCCGATGACGCCGCTCGTACCGGTGCGGGACAAGGTCGCCGACCAGGCCGCTGTCACACTGCAGAACGCCGCCTCGAACAAAGACCAGGCGCTAGGCAATCTACGCGAATCAACCCAGTTTTTCGGTGCCGAGGGACTGCCGCAGCCGACCGCCGGGCTTCAGTCGAACGATATCGGCCTAATCGGGCTGGAGCAGAACGCCCGGCGCGCAAACTCCAAGCCGTTCATCGAAAGCGACGCCCGCGTGCAGGAAGCCGCGGCCAATCAGGTCGCACAGATGAAGCCGGACGTCGCGCCCGGCGACATGCGGCTGCCGCAGCAGATGGCGCAGGAACGGGCGAACCGGCTTACCGATGCTGGCGAGCGCCGCGCGCAGCGCGCCGAAGACAGCCTGAACCTGACGCAGCAGTCTATTGAGGCGAACGATCAGGCCAATCGGAACTTGGCCGCGCCGGTGCGCGCCGAGGAAGGCGGCGCCGTGCGCGCCGAAGCGTCCCGCCGGCTCGACGAACAGGTCACGGGCGCGCTGGACGAACGTACCGCGACGAAGAACGCTCAGTTCAACAACCTGCCAGACACGCCGACCGACGCGCGGCCTATCCTCGCTACGGTCGCTCGCATCCGAGAGCAAAACAACGCGCTCCGTCCAGAGGAGCAGATGCCGACGCAGATCATGGCGCGTTTGGACGCTCTTGCGCCGCGACAGCAGGCCGACCCTCTTGCCCCCATGACTGGGCGCACGCCGCCGGAGCCCGTGCCGCCCACGGCTCCTCTGAACCAATTGGTCGACGTGCGAAAATCCCTCGCCACCATGGCCGACAAGGCGCAGAAAAACGGCAGCCACGATCTGGTGCAGAGCATTCGCGATCTGAAGGCGCAAATAAACGAGGCGATCGACACGCATCCTGACGCCGCAGCGGCCAACGCCTACTACCGCGAGGAGTACGCACCTTTCTTCGCTCAGGGGCGAGGCAAGACGTTCCGCGACAAGGTGCAGCGCGACCCCAACGGGCGCCAGGACTTGCCGCCCGAGCGCGTGGCTGAGTTCTGGCTGAACCACACCGAGGACAGCGCCGCGCATCTCTCTCGCATCATGGCGATCGCGCCCGATCCGGCAGCCGCGCAAGCCGCTGCGCGTCAATACCTTATCAGTGACCTGGCGCGTTCGGCGATGAACCCGGACGGCACGGTGAACCCCGTTCTGGTGCGCGAGTGGATGGCGAACAACCGGGGCAAACTTTCCACGCCCGAACTGGCCCCCATCTACAACGAAATCGAACAAATGCAACGCAACGTGTTAAATAATCGGGCGATAAATGACACGTTGGCCGGCGAGGTTACGCGCCTGAACCAGCGGATGCGGCAGATCGCGCGCACGAACAAAGACATCGAACGGGCGATCGACAACGGCGCGCTCGGCACGCTTATCAAGAACGATCCGGTCAACGCAGCCAAGGAAGTCATCGCCACGGGCGGCGACCCGCTGGCCCGCGCCCAGGCCATGAACAAGGTGCTGGACCGAGCGCCGGCGAACATTCGCCAGCGCGTCAAGGACGCATGGGGCGCTGCGGTCGTGAAGGCGCTTGAGGAGCAGTTCGCGACCACCCGTAACGTCTCTGGCACCGAAACCTCGGCGCTGTCCTACGCCGCGCTGAGCCGGCAGTTGAAGCAGAACGACGAGTTGCTGCGCGAGGTTTTCCGCAACGACCCGGATAAGCTGCGCAATCTCAACAACGCCCGGCAGGCGCTTGAAGTCCTCGGCCGTCGCGCGCAGCAGGCGACTACCGGTTCGCAGACCTCGGAAGCGCTCCAGCAGCAGAAGCAGTATGCGGCCGTGCTGGAAGCCGGCTTGAAGGCGTATTACGGCGTGCTGGAAGGCGGCGGTCGGTTCCGCACCTTGAAGGTGCTGGCGCGGGCCATCTCGAAAGACGATTCGCCCGACGTCGCCCGCTTGGTCGAACGCGCCTTCACGGAAAACCCGCGCATCATGGAGCAACTGCTGACGCGCCAAATTCAGGCACCAAAGCCGGGGTACAATCAGCGGCTCAATCGTACGCTCGGCGCCAAGGAAGCCCTGACGGACAGCGAAGACGAGCGCAAGCGCCGGGAACTGCGCATCACGGTCAAGTAGCGTGCGGCTGCACGTCGGAGCGGTTGTGGCGGCCTACGAGTTCCTGCGCGCCACGCCCCCGTTCCGCGGATGGCAGTTGCCCTCGTCCGACGAAGTCGAGTTCGTCATCATGGCGTCACGCCGGCATTACGGCTCGGCCAACTGGTCGAAGCGCCGGATCGCCCTCTCCGGGCGCCTGATCGGCCACACCGACACGCTGCTGAAGGTGCTAGCCCATGAAATGGCCCATTTCTACGCCGACGCGCGCGGCGAAACGGCGGAGCATGGCCGCCTCTGGCACAAGGCGATACGTTCCATCTGCCGTGAACATGGCTGGGATTCCAAGGCTTTATAAAACAGGTTGACGTGCTTGTGTGCCTGTCGTATTTTGTCGCCCAGGTCAGGCACGCGCGCTGTAACGTCCTTTCCAGTGTGCGCCACCAAGCCGGTCGCGGGTGATGTGCGCGGCTGCTTGGCCTTTTTTCAGGAAGATATCGAATGACCAACCGTCTGCCTGACGAACCGCTGACCACCCGCCAACTCGCCGCGCATCTGGGCGTCTGCTTCCGCACCGTCCAGCGCTGGGTCGCGTTGAAAAAGATACAGCCGACCGTCAAGACCCTTGGCGGGCACCGCCGATTTTCGCTCCAAGACGCCAACAAGATACGGAGGCGCATGTGCCCTCGTCCGAAGCCCGGAACCTCGCATCTGGACCCGCAGCCCGCTCCAATCGAGCCGGACATCTTCGCCTGACGGTCGCCGACGCGCTCGAACAGTACGCGCGCGAGCACCGTGTCGACGCCGCCGTGCGCCGGCAGATTGCGATCGACCATCTGACGATGCTCCTTGGCGCCAAAACCATGGCCTCGATCGACATCCCGACGTGTCGCTGGTACGCCGCCCAGCGCGGCGTAAAAGGCGCCACAGTTCGGCGCGAGCTTGGCGTGCTCCAGGCCGCGGCCAACCACGCGCTGCGCTGGCGCCGCATCGCGGCCGCGGACATGCCGTCGATCGAGCTTCCGCCCAACAGCGACCCGCGCATGCTGTGGCTGTTCGAGGACGAGTTGCAGCGCCTACGTGCTGCTGCCACAGGCAGAGCCCGACTCTTCATCGACCTCGCCTACTACACGGCGTCACGCAAGGGCGCGCTCGAATACTTGACATGGGACCGCGTGGACCTGGCCGCCGGGCGCATCATGTTGGCCGACCCGTGCGGGCGGTTGAACAAGAAGCGCAAGCCCGTGGTGCCGATCGCCAAGGAACTGAAGCCGACCTTGCACGAAGCGCTGCACGACCGCTTCCTGCTGCCCGGCTACGTCCTCTCCAACACGCACGACATCCGCCCCGCCTTCGACGCCGCGGCGCACCGCGCCGGACTGGAGATGCTGCCGGCGCGCGACGGGCGCCCAGCCGGTCGGCTGACGCCGCATGTGCTGCGCCACACCCGGGCCACGCATCTGCTGCAAAAGGGCGTCGACCCCTACGCCGTGGCGGCGCTGCTGGGCGACAATCTCTCTACGGTGCTTCGGGTGTACGGGCATCACTGCCCTGGCTATTTGGAGGAGGCGATTCGCTAGTTCTTTTCCGCAACGCCTCGTAGTCATCAAGCAGTCGGAGAACCCAACTCGCTAGGTCGTATTTGCTCTTACGCATTAAGTACCGATGCGTAATTTGCGTATGGACTTCAAAAACAGCCATCACCCTTTCCTGTACCTGTCGCCTTCCCACCCCGCCGCAGCGATCGGGAAGCCCTTAGCCCACGACGGTACGACCGTCATGAGCGATTTGAACTCCTCGAATGAGCCCTCGCCAATCGGTCGCTCGGAAACGATTTCGTCATGGACGGTCAGCACGATCGGGTAGCCGGCTTTACGGACCCGCAACATCGCTTCGGCCATGATATCGCGCGCAACGGCCTGAGTGTTGTTCTCGGCCGCCAAGCCGCCGTAAAACGCCTTGTCGCCCCACTTGCCGTTCAGTTTCCCCTTGGCCTTGTAGATCAGCCGCTCCTCGTCACGCTCGATTACGCTGCCGTCGTCGCGCGTGATCTTGCGCTTGACCTTTTCGAGCCGTGCGAACGGATAGCAGATGGCGCGACCGGACGGCAGGCGGCAGAACAGGAACGACCCGGAGCGCCGATACTGGACGCAGGCGCCGGTCGGGCCGACAACCTGTGTCGTCCCCGGCTGGCGCATGGCGTCGATGGCGGCGCGCTGCAAGGCGTACCAGTATTCGACAATCCGCGGGTGCGATTCGCGCCAGCCCAGTTTGATGACCTCGGCCGTCAGCCACGCGCGCTCGGTCATGCCGGTGCCTTTGCCGCGCTTCTGCCAGCCCGACAGCGCCGCTTCACGTCGCTCCGCCTGCGCCGCGTTCCAGACTGTGTCATAGGCGTCCGCCACGCGGAACTTGTAGTTCTTCGCCATCTTGGCGAAGGCGACCGGGCCGCCCTGGTAGCCTAGCGAGAGTTCCGAGACTTTGCCGATTTGGCGGTAGGGCTTCGCTTCTTCGATGGTGCAGCCGAAGGTGCCGGCGGCGGAGACGAGATAAAGGTCGGCTCCCGTACCCGCGTCGAACGCTCTAAACGCGGCCAGTTTAGAAAACTCGCCTGCAAGCCAAGCGATGCCCCGACCTTCGATATTGCTAAAATCAACGACCCGCAGAGTTCTTCCCTTTCCTGCGCAGACAGTTCCTCGCAATGTATCCGAAACGAGATTGAGCGGGGAGCCGTAGAGGTCTTCGATCGCTTCGATGTCGTCATGATCCGCACTCCATCCAATTGCTTCGATCGCGCGCCGCTGCTGCAGCGCGCCTTCTTCGTCCTCGGCCTTCAACAACAACGGCCGCGGAAGGTTCTGCAACTGGGCGCCGCGCGCGGCCCAGCGGCCGGTGCCGGCACCGTGGTACTGGAGATTGCCGCGCATTCGCCCGTCGCGGTTAGTGCGGGCGCGCACCGCCTTCAACTTGGCCGTCGAGGTTTTCGCCGCCTGCTGGCGCAGCAGCAACGCTTCGCGGCACTCGGGCGCCAATGCGTCTTCCAACGCCAAAAGGTCCTCGATCGCTTCCTTGTCGACGCTATCGACCGGCAACCCATAATCCCGCAGCCACTCGGTCAACTGCTTGACGTTCGAACAACGAATGACGGCGCCGCCCGTGACGCGCCGCATCTCCTTGTCGGCTTTTGACAGCGCCATCTCGACGACCGCAGCGGCCTTTTCGCAAAAGTCGACATCGACGGCCACGCCCAGATCGTTAATCTCTTGGTCGAGCAAATACATCTCGCGCTCGGAGGGCCGGAGCCGCAGCGTCAGTTTCTTGATCGCGCGCTCCGTGCGCACGTCCTGTTTGCAGTAATCGCCCAGCCGGCGGATGCGGTCCTCGCCGTCCCACCAAACCGGCGTATCGCCTTCCATGCGCCGCGGCCGGCACATCTGCAGCATGAGCCGGTAGCCGTGTTCGTCCTTGCGGATATTGAGATTCAGCGCCGCTGCAGCGTCGTCGAGCTTGCCAGGCAGGGCCATGGCGTGCGCTTCGGCCATGGAGCATCGCCATTGCTCGGGCTTCACTTCGGGCCAGCCATAGCGCGGCGTGAGGACGTGACGACACGCCAAGCGTTCGAAATTGGCGTTCCAGGCGGTCAGCACGCCGCCCTGCTTTATGTGCCGCGCCAGATCGGAAGGACACGGTTCCTGCGGCCACCACAGCTTCGGCTCCTCGTCGCCAAAGGCGTAGGACGCGCACCACACGTCTGTCGTCTCATGCTCGAAATACACGTAAGCGCCGGCCCGATTTAGGTCGACGATGCTGCGCGTCTCGAAATCGATGCAGACTTCAGGCGAAGATGTCATCGAAGTATCTTGCCCAACGCTGTTTCGGTTCTTGGGGCTGGTCGGTACGCCGCCCGCCCCTCGTCGCGCAGTTCCAGTCTCCGCCGCGGCTAAAGGCGTCCAGCACCCAACCCGACGCTTTCAGGCTTGTCCCAAGTTCAGACCCGAGGATGTAGGTCTGCACCTTGACGAAGCCCATCTCTTTGGCGATCCGCGCGACGGCGCCGTAGAGCGCCGAACAGGCGTTTCGGGTGCCATCGGTGACAAGGCGCAGGACCTCTACGACTTCATACTGCGGCACATTGCGCGCGACCGGACGCCCCACAATGGCCGCTCCGCATAAACGGCCGTCTTCCTCCACGCCAATCGAGAACCGATGCCCGACGACGCGCTTATGATGGCGGTGCCACCGGCCAACCAGGTCGTTGGCTTGCTTCAGCGTCAACGGCACAATCCTCAGTTTAAAAGAAGATGTCATCCTCGGCCTTCTGTTCCTTTTCCGACAGCGTCAGCCGAAGCGCGTTCTGCAACGCTTGTGTCGGCGTGTCGCCATGCGCAAAGATGAAGCCTTCCTTGCCGTCATGCAGGTTCGCCCGCCAGCCTTCGCTGACCTGGCATGTGTTGTTGACGCGCAGGCCGGCCGCGTTGCACTGAGCGGCGACTTCTTCGTAGGTCACTCGAAAATATCCGATCCAACGGCGAAGGCGTAGTTCTCCATATCCTCGCGCTCCTGCTTCACGTCCTCCGGGTCACGCGCCCGCAGCGCCAGCAACTTGCGCAACGCCTTCACGTTGTAGCCTTTATGCTTGAGCCCGTCGAAAATCGCTTTCTGATCGGCGGCGATCCCCTTCTTGTCTTCTTCCAAGGCTTCGATATCGGCGAGCGCCTTTTTCAAGAACTCGCCGTCGATGCCGTTGTTGTGACCGGGCTTAGCGGCCACGGGTTCGGACGCCATACTTGTTCTCCATTCGGTCGAGTTGTTCTTGCTGCCGCGGCGTCACGAGCATGTCGCCGCGCCACTGGTGCAGCCGCGTCGCCATGTCCGTTACGAAATCGGCTTCCCATTCGCTCAGGTCTTCATCCGTGAGCGCGGCCAGCAGCGTGTCCAGGCGCCGCGCGGCATCGTTGCCGATACCGCGCGGCTCCACAGTCTCGAAATCGTCCGAGATGTAGGACATGGCCTAGTTGAACACGCTGTCGCTGTCGTCAGCCGCAGCGCCCGAAACACCTTCGACCGGATCGAACTCGTCGCTGGCGCGGGCGCGACCGCCCATCATCTCGTCAGGGTCGAGCAACTGCACGTTGTCGAGCCCGAACGAAATGCCGTAGTTGCCGTCGACATCGAACTTGAACGCATGGACGTTCAGCCGGCCCCACCGCCCCGAATAGACCTCGGACGGCTCCGTGACCGCTTCGCCGCGCGCATCGACAATTCCGGGCTTGGTCGTGGTCTGCGGCCAGATGCAGTACTCGAACCGCGGATCGTCGAAGCCGCTGTAGATGTTGCCGTCCTTGTCGGTGCAGTCCGAGCACTTCTTGATCGGCAGCTTCAGCTTCTCCTTGAACTTCGGGTTCTTCAGCTTGTCGCCAAACGCTTCCTTGGCCTTGCTCTCGACCAGGTCGCGCAGGGCTTTGATGTCGGAGCCCTTCGGCAGCAGGATCGCCGCGCCGTATTTCGGCTTGGCACCCGGCTTGGCGCCCGGCTTCAGTTTCGGCTCGTTCAACTGCACGAACGCCAGACGGCCCTTGCAGGTCACGGCGCGTCCGTTCTTGGTCAACCGCGCGGCGCGCGGCTCCATGCTGATGTCGCTCATTGCTTTGTTCCTCTAGTCTCTCGTAGCCAATGCACTTCAAAGCTAGCAATGGCAGTGTCGATAGCCGCTTGGATGCCCGCCGCGAGCGCGGCCATCTGGCGCTCGGTCGGAACCGGCCCGTCGGCCGGATACAGAAAACCGAGTTGCGGCACGATGATCGCGTAGCCCGATCCTCCAGGAATCATGGCCGACGTGAACGTGACGACTTGAACTGGAGCTTGCCTCACAAAGCGCCCCGGAAACCGAGAACGCGACCACCCGTGTTGTTGACATCGGCGTAGCCAAACTGATGTCCGGCATGGGGCAGGATCGAGGGCGACTGCGCAAACAAACTGCTGCCCGCCGCAACCTTAGTTACGCCTCGCTTCGCGACGAACTCGGCGATCGCCGCTTGTTCGTCCGGCCGATGGCCGCGCAATTCGCTGAGCGCGCGTTTCTTCAGGAAGAACCGCGTGTTGCAGTTAGGCTTCATCACGAAAACTCCTCCGCTGCTTCTGGCCGTACCGGTGATCGCTTGTCGTCAAGCGACACCAATACCGTGCCCTTGGAAACGCTCTCCCACAGATCGGCAATGTCGCCTTTCGATTTCTTGCCGAGGATTTTTTCGATCTGCGCCGGCGTACGAATCTTCGGCTCGCCAAACACGTCCTCGTCGTCGAGCCCGTAGTCCAGCAGGAACGCCCGTGCCGCATCGGCGTCCTTCCAGACCCGCGTCGGCCGCGTCGGCACCAACTTGAAGCCCGGCGGCACGCGGCCGGCCTCGGCCTCGTGGTGGGCGTAATCGCGCAGCGCCTTGATCCAGTCTTCCAACTGGTCCGCCTGGCGCAGCGCTGCGGCCATGGCTTCGGGCGCCAAACGCTTCGGATCGGATAATGTCATCGCGCCGTCGTCGCCGAACTCGGCCGCAGCTACCGCCAGCGCGGCGTCCTTGCGCGCTTGGCACGTCGGCGCGGCCGGACAGAACTTGCAGTGATCGCCCGGTACGAACTCCGGCGCCGTCGCGGTGCGTTCCGCGGCTTCGCGCAGATCGGCCGCGAAGTCCAACAACTCGTCGGGCGTGGTGCGCCAGCGATCGACCGGGTCGCTCTTGGCCGCGCAACGCGGCTGCACGATGACAAGCTCGACCGTTTTCACGATCCGATTGTGCTTTCCGGTACAGGCGCCCAGCGCGTAGTACATCAGTTGCTTGTTGCGCTCGGCACGCACCGGCACGCCCCGACCATGCTTGTAGTCGTAGACGATCAGCAGCCCTTCGCTTTCTCGGTACAAGAGCGCGTCGTTGGTGCCGAAGCAGCCCGGATAGATGTGGCTCAGGTCGAAACGCTGCTCGACCCACATCTCTGTGTCGGCTTGATCGGCGCGCACTGCGTCAAGGTAGACCTGCACCGCGTCGCACATCTCCTCGGTCGCCTCGAAGCCGTTGAACTCCTGTCCGCAGTATTGCGAGGCATGGTGGTTTCGCTCCAGACACATCGCGGCCAACTCGTGCGCCGCCGTGCCCTCCGCCGCGTAGACGCTCTCGCGGTCCTCGACGCCCTCGCTGGCTTTGACGCTGGCTGGGCACACCATCCAGCGATGCGCCGAAGACGCGCCGAGTTTTGAGTGGGCTGCCACCTGTTCAATCCTCCAAGTAGGTCTGCGCCTTGACGATGAAGGCCGCGTAGTCGTCCGACGAGACGTCCGACAGCTTCTTGCCGCCGAAGTCCGCCAACAACGCCAAGGCCGACTGCATCCCTTTCGTGTCGCGCACCTTGCCAAGCGCCTTCTTCACGTCGTCGAGCGTGAAGTTGCTGGTTTCCTCGGCGGCCGGCTCCGACGCTTCGGGCTCGTCGGCGCGCACCGGATTCGCGTCCTCGACCTCCTTCACCGGCTCGACCTTGGCCGCAGCGGGCGGGCGCCCGCGGCGCTTCGCCGGCGCCTCGGTTGTCACAACCACGGGGGAAGACGTTTCGGCGACAGCGGGCGCCGGCGTTGCGAGAATGTGAGGCGCGATCTTTTCAAGGTTCGCGATTTCGTTGTCGCGCTTCTTTCCCAGTAGCGAAAGCATCTCCGCATGAAGCTCTGCGACGGTAGCGCACTCGAAAGTCAGATTAACGGCCATGGTTTCTCCTTCACATGAACAGGTCGTCGAGAGGGTCGTTTGGCATCTTGGCCGCTTCGATCGCGCGTGCCTTGATGAACTCCGTCAGCGCCGATTGGATGATCCCGTCAAGTTCCGGCGCGGTAAGGGTTTTCAGAAGTCGATTCGGATTCGCCGCCAGAAGCGGCCGCATGTAGTCGACCGCAGCCATCCGCGCCTTGTCGCGCACCAGCTTGTCCTGCAGGTCGAACTCGCTCAACTCGAACAGCGGGCCGGCCCTGTTGCGCGCGGCGGCGCGCTTGCGCTGCAAGACCTGCTGCTTTGTGGGCTGCATTCAACGCCGCCTCCAAGCCGCAACAGCGAGGATCAGGAGCGCAACGCCGAGTAGGGCGGAAACTCGGGGCTCGCTGACAGTTCCGCGGTCGTTTCGTACATCGTCACCAGGCAGAACCGCCACCAGTGACGAGTTGACTGCTCCATACAGGTAGAACTCGCGAATCGTGCCCAGACGAACGAAAGGTTCGTATCCGACCTCAGCGTAAAAATCAGGCTGAGGTAGCAAAGTCGGCGCATAGGAAATCTCCAGGTTCAGTTTTTGCTTGATCGCCTGGCCGTACGTGTCCCAGGTCGCCGGCAAGGCGAAGCCGTTCACGGCGTCGCGGTATTTCGCGAGAACGTCCGGCTCGTCCTCGATGACGATGGCGTTGACCATGGCTCCGTGAACCTGCGCCCCATGAACCGCGTCGGCAACCAAGGCGCCAGAGTTCGCCCAGCCGTCCGTAGAGATATCGACCACGAGTCTCTCGCACGGTGGCGCGGAGGCGAAGGCCGAAACAGCAGCCATAATGGCGTCACCCGATGCGGTAGACATGCTCTCTTGGCGCACATGAGCGACCAACGCCGCTGCGAAAACCTTCGCGTCTTCCTGGGTTCGAATGACATGCCAGTCCACCATGGGGATTGTGATCGACGCGAACTCCGCCGCCCATACCGCGGCGCCGCCGGCGTGGACGATCTTCGCGACCGTCTCGGGCGCTTCGATCGCGGCGGCCGTGGCTTCGACCTGGAGACGCCATTCTTGAGCGTCCACGCTGCCGGAAGCGTCCAGGAGCAGAGCGAGACAGAGGCCTAACATGGCCGGTGCTCCCACTCAGGGACGAATTGTGCGCCGACTTTTTCAAGGCTTCGGTACTCTTCCGCACCGATCGTTTTTAGCGCAACGTCCGGGAAGTATCGCGCCATGCGCCTCGCCTTCAGTCGGGAGCCGGTATCTTCGCGCCCTTTCACTTCGTGGTATTCGACGGAGCCGTCGAACAACGTGACGCGGAAATCAGGGACGTATCGCGCGTACCTCGCTATCCCCACGGGGAAATCGAACCGCTCGACCTCGTGTTCCCACCAGAGCAGCATGTCGCGCTGGCGAAGCCACTCAAGGTAACGCGCGTAGTTGGCCTCCCAACTGCTACGGAAAAAACAGCGTTTGCCGCCTACCTCTCGATAACCCGCGCGCCAACTGCCCCGCTTCTGTGGCGTTAAGCCGGTTTTCGATGAAGCGCGGCGACGAGCGTCGACCGCTACCCGTCGTTCAAACTTCGACATCTTGGCCCAAACGCTTTTCGAGTGCGCCGACATGACAGCCAGCGCTTCCGGGGAGTGTTTTTTGCCAAGCATTCCGCGCGGGTGCTCGTTGGCGGCGTGCCACTGCTTCAACCTTTGGCCGGCAGATTCGGCCAAGTAAGGCTTCTTCCTCTTTCGATCGGTCAGCCCTAGAAGCCCCGCTTGGCGTGCGATGAACGGTTTGGTGCGGCCCATCGCTTCAGCCAGCGCCGCTAAGCGCCCTTCGTTTGCGTAAGACACGTACTCCCGGCGCAACCGTTCTTTCTCGATCTCGCTAAACTTCGGGTGTTGACGCTCGACGCCCATCTTCTTCAACCGCGCATGCACTTGCTGCCCGGTCAAACCCAACAGCGCGCCAGCCTTCCACACCGAGCCTGTCGCTTCGTAGGCTTCTTTCACGTTTTCAGTTTTGTGCATGGACTTCAACCTCCATGCACGGCGTCTGCCCGAAGCGCTTCGCGGCCTCAATAGCGACGATCTGTACGTCGTCTTTGAACACGACACCGATCATCGCATCGGAAATTTTCACATAGTTGTCCAAATCTGGACGACCAGGCGCTATCTGCTGCGTCTCAGCGGCTGCGCGCTTCTTTTTGCTCCACGACTGCGGGACCTCGCAATAGACACGGACCACCAGTTTGCAAGGTCCCTCGAACGGCGCCAGTTCCGCCTTTTTCATGGCCTCTACGGCAAGATAACGCACATAGGCTTCGTAATTGCGCGTCTCTGTCGGGGTGTAGGCCGTGCCGGACTTGCGCGAGAAGCGCGGGCGCCCTTTGCCTAGCGCACGACCCGGAACAGTGAAGCGCACGGAAGCCACCTACGCAGCCTCCTTCGCCCGAAGCTCGCCACGGATCGCCGCATAACCGGCGCCATCGAGCGCATGATCGCGGAAGGGCTGCGGCGAGTGCTGGTCGCGCGCCAGCTTGAGCAGTTCCATCATGGCCGCCACGTCGCTGCCGCGCAGCGGGGCGTCCTGGTCGCGACGGTTGTCGAGGTACACGGTCCAGTAAGCCGCGATCGTCTCGAACGAGCGCTCGGGCTTGCCGTGCGTCGCGTTCCGCGGACCCGAAACGATCAGCGCCGCGTCAACGAGGATTTCCTTGGCAGTGGGGGGCAAAGAGCCAGTTTCCTGCATACAGGAAAACCGCCCTAGGTTGTCTTCGCCTTTCACTGTTCGACCTTTCGTCAATGTACGACAACTGACGCCCAAGTTCTCAAAAGGCCACAGGCTAGTCAAGGCAAAACTTGAAGGGAAAGCCGGCGGACAAAAAAGGTTGCGATTTAAAGCGGCTTGGAGGACTGTGGTCACGGTACGACCACAGCCCGCAGGCCAACCATGTCAGATTCGCTACCTGTCGTCACGCGGTACATGCCGGTGCGCGAAGCTCTTTTCGTCCTGATGATCGCGGACAAACGGCTTTTCCGGCCGATGGCCGCGGCGCCGGCACCGCACATGTACCGGCACAACATCCGCATCGTCGACAACGCCGACACGTTCGCGACCATGAGCGTGATGGGGCTGTGCAACCATGTCGACGGGGGCGTGGCGACTCGGGCGCGATCGATCCTGGACGCCTACATTCGGCGCCAGCCCAGGGGCTCCGTCCACGCGGTCGGGTGATCCGGCCATGCTGTCGGTCGTGGGCCTTTTTAGCGGCATCGGCGGATTCGAGCTTGGCTTTCGTCGCGCCGGGTTCGACATCGCTGCGGTCTGCGAAATCGAACCCTACGCACAGGCGGTGCTGCGCAAGCACTTCCCGGAAACACGACTATACGGCGACATCAAGGAACTGACGCATGAGCGATTGCAGCGAGACGGCATCCGCGCCGATATCGTCACCGGCGGCTTCCCCTGCCAGGACATCTCCCTCGCCGGCAAAGGCGCCGGGCTCGGCGGCGAGCGAAGCGGCCTCTGGTTCGAAATGCACCGCGTCATCGCCGAGACGCGCCCGCGCTGGGTCGTCGCCGAAAACGTCGCAGCCCTTCGCTCTCGCGGACTGGACCAAGTGCTCGGGTCGCTCGCTGCGATCGGGTACGATGCGGAGTGGCACTGTATACCCGCTTCCGCCGTTGGCGCTCCTCACCGCCGGGACCGCATCTGGATTGTGGCCTAC
>JACCDG011455182.1_pt1 | contig 16144 bp, 17 predicted proteins | sample 7442471 | NCBI WGS metagenome assembly JACCDG01 (sample SAMN15323444, study PRJNA562643) | freshwater metagenome | isolation source: river surface water | place: USA:Blue River Watershed | collected 2017-08-17 | reverse complement strand
GTGTCGCTAGCGGAGTAAACTCCGCTACCTAGTGATTGTGTCATAGGCGCAATCGTGTCATTATCGTCGTAAAATATCATCAATCATTGTTATCAAATAACATATATTGAGGTTATTACATCTCATACAAATGAAGACCTGTATACTTTCCTAACGATGGATCGGATGAAATCGTTCCAAACACCTTGCCCGCAAATGTCGTGTCCGTGCGACCATACAATTTAAATTCAGTGGTGGTACCGTCTGCCGGCTTCAATAAATATTCAGTGCCTCTGATCCGAATGACCTTGATCCGATCGACCACAGGTGCGACAGGCGCACTCACATCCAGCGCACGTGACACACGACTCTGAACATCTCCACGCACTTCTTTCAATTCGATACTAGTGACGATCTTGTCTACCTCCAAATTCGGATCAAACAAATATTGCGTCGCCTGGCCCTCGATGCGAAAGCACTGAATGCCGTCATTTTCACCCGCATTCAGTTCACAATCCACCGCAGATTCTTTCATGATCTTCAAGATTTCCTGATTGATCTTGTCCTTCTTAATACTTACATAGAATACCTTTTCATCCGATGTTTCGTTGTTGTCTGTACCACGAATCGTCTGATCGATCTTATCGGACCGTTTCTGTTCCTCCGAGAATACCGTGTAATAGGTATAAATCTCGACTTCACGATCCTTGAATGGTAGATCCTTATGAGAACAAATACGAATGGCACGACCCTTCACTTGATCAAGACGAACATTGTTCCAATAGGGTTCCATGATATGAACGGAGCGGCAGCACTTTAGCGAAATACCTTCTGCGCCGGCTCCTGTGATTCCTATGACCCAGCAGATATCACCTGTTGTATTCTTCCTTTCCTTATACGGTTCTAGCACCACGCGCATTTCGGCTGGCAATTTATCAAAGTTGCCGTTAAAAATGTTCAGGACAAGAGCACGCTGCTCCTTTGATCCCTCGCCTGTAAAAGAAATAAAGCGCTTGCGCTTGGGACGATCGACGTCACCGAGACCATCGCGAAAAGATGCAATCGTATCATCGCTGAATTTAGGATTCTGTTCTGTTCCTACAATCTTGATCTCGTCATATCCATTTGCCTTCAAGGCGATTCCTAGGACGCCGAGACCTTCGACTGTCTTGAATTGGGAGTAGACTAGATTGCTTCCTTTTGATTTCTCAATGTTCTCCAACATCGATGCGAGTTTGGTAGAGTAGGTCGCTAGACGACCCTTTGGATCCTCGCTCTCTAGCATCATGTATTCGCCGCGTCGTTCGTCCAATGTTCTCATTGCTTTCTCGATACGTTCCTTATAGGATAGAACACGGGGTCCTGCGGGTACGCTTACTGCTGCGCTAACCGCCGCTTCGCTAACAGATGCAACATCAACCTTTTTGGGCGCAATACGCAGAACACGCTTCTTTGGTACAGGTGCTGCGCTTGCCACACTTACTACAGCAGATGGCTCGTTAACCGCAGGTAGTGCTTCGCTAACCGCAGGCAGTGCTTCGCTAACCGCCGCTTCGCTTGCCGCAGGTATAGCCTTTTTAGGGGCAATACGCAGCGCGCTACGTTTCTTTGGTACAGCGCTTACAATAGCTGCGCTTTCTGCGACGGGTACTCCTCTTTCTTCTTCGTCTGCGCCACCTGATGTAATGATATCATTGTTATCTTCATCAGACTCGTCCTCTTCTTCCTCGTTCTCTTCTTCCTCGTTCTCTTCTTCCTCGTTCTCTTCTTCCTCGTTCTCGTCGTCATCATCTTTCATATTTTCGTCATATTCGCCACCTGTTTGTTCGGATGGGTCTGATACTGCCGCAGAGGCTGGTAGATCTTGTTCCAATGGCGGCGGCTCATCATTCAATGGCGCAGATGGCTCAGCCAAGCCCTCTGCCACCAACACATTATCCGCCAGACGCTCCTCTTCCGCTACCTTCGCTGCCGCTTCTGCTGCCTCAGCAGCATCCACATCTCCCACTTCTTCCGAAGCATCCTCCGCAATCACCGCAATCTCTCTCTCTTCTTCGAGTTCCTCCTCGCGTGTTCCTGGGAAGGGTCGTTCAATGTCCTTTGGAAAAGCAAAGTTACATAATGCACGACTTCGAAAACGATAACTAGACGGATTCTTCATCTTCGCAAACATTTCCACCGCCGCAAATACATCATCCCCTCCCTTTTCTTTTTTCGTCTCTCCTTGAATCTCCATAGTTCTCGCAGGTGTATATTTCTCCAATAAGGTATAATCACTCATCTCACAACGTACGATCTCATCTTTGGTTACACGAGGCATATATTCCTCCTTTGATCCCTTGTAATATGAAATCAGACCCGATAGACGTTTCTTGAGAACGACTTCATTAATAATCTTCAAATTCACAGGGTTAATGAATTCGCGCTTAAATGATTCATCGTCGATCGGTAAACGAGGATACGACACAAATGGTCCCTTCTTTCCATCCTCCTCGATCTTGATATTTGCCGCCAACAGTTTTGCCTTGATTCGCGGATAGATCTCACGAATACCCTCTTGTGCTTCTTTGTTGTATTTTACACCAATGAACACTGAGTCTCCATCATTGACACGCTCATATCCTTCCTGGAAGGTAGAGATAAGAACGCCCATTTTCTGGTTCCCCTCACGAAATCGCACAATATCAACACGCAGTTCTTCTTCTGCGATCTGCTTCACTCTTTCCATGATCTGTTTGTTTGTCGATAACAATGAAAACTCGGCACATTCGATGTATCCTCCCAGAACATTTGCCAGAATACCAAGTTCCTCTGGAAAGTTAATGATCGGTGTTCCCGATAATCCAATGATCTTACTATTGCGTGCATCCGTGAGTAAACGATAAAAGAGATACGCACGCTTGTAATTCTCCGACTTGCCACACAGCTTCGGCTCCCACCGTCCAGGAACGATCGGTTCCGCCTCGATCTTTCGCTTTGATCCTTCACGCTCGGTAATATAAGGCAGAATCTGACCCTGCATCAAACGCGACAAGTTATGAACTTCGTCGATCACAATCACCGCATCATCAAACATTGGCTTTCCCGTATCTGGATCGGGCAAGCACGCATACCGTTTCAGCTCTGCAGCAGTAATACCATTATAACTAATGAATTTGATACGCGAATCGATCATATGAGTCAATTGTTCACGAACATCGTTGCGGTCTTCTTGTGACAGCTCGTTATAATTAGACTCCTTCGTAAAATCGGGAATCCAGATCGCACGACGTTCTGGATCGGCGCGTGACAGTACCTTCTTCGTCAAATAATCCGATTTCATAGATAAGACCGACATCGCATAGGTGAAAACAGGGGTGCCGAACGGAGTAAGCGGGATTTTGATCCAGTGATTAAATACATTAAAGTGGCGAAATCCACAAAATGATATTTCGGACATGAAGTTGGCCCGTAGTGAAAATGGTGTCATGACAATGATCTTCTTTTCGGATGTACCATACAGTGCTTCTGCGGCAGCAATGGCAGAACATGTTTTACCTGAACCAAGTCCATGATAAACTAGAATTCCACGATAGGGACCCGCATTACGAATGTATTCACGAATGAATTTTTGATACAAGAAAGCTTCCACCTGTTTTCCCTCCGCTTGTTCCAGTTTCGCACACGCAAACTGATCAATGGCTTTCCCTTTTTCCGCATGAGCCAGACGAAATGCCTCTGAATAGTTATCCGTAATGAACCGATAAAAACTCTTTCGACTCTGCGGCGTATAAATGGTTGTGTCTGTCATATAAGGATTCGCGGATTCGATCGCAGTTTGATCGACCTGATACGCTTTTAATTCGGATGGCAAAAGTTCTTGCGTCACGGCGTCAAGTGGTCGAGATCGTCCTTGTAGATCAGGCGTTTTCTGTATCAACGATGGTATAGCAGCGATAACCTGTGGTATAGCGGGTGCTTTCTGAGCTGGTTTAGGCAAAGCCACCCCCTTTGATTGAACACCTTTACTGACCGGCTTGACTTGAGTCGGAGGAACTACTACCGAACCCTGAAACGGTTGCTGTGATGCGACATCCACTTGTCCTGCTGGTGCTGGTTTTCTCCATTGGGCAATCAAGGCAGGATCTGCCATTTTGATCACCGTGGCTCTTCCTGGCATAACGCCCTTTGGTTGGACGCCTTTCGGTTGGACACCTTTGCTAACACCTTTTGGTATCGCAGTTTCTGGAAGAGAAGCCATCTACTATCTCCTTAGAAACGATATCCTCATCGTAACACATGAATGATGTGTTTGAATCAAGATTTATCCGAAAAGAACCTGTCCTGCGTGGTTATACTTCGCAACATAGGTGTAAAAATAGATACCTGCGCCTGGATCCAATGATACTGCGATCTTATTGGGTTGCGACAGACCATTTGAATGATAGAGGTCAACCGTGTTATTAGCCATTCCTGTCACATAAATAACATTTGTATTGGAAGAAACACCATATCCATATGCATAACTGCCTGAACGGCCAATAAGAGTAGACCATTGTAGAGCGCCTAGTAAATTATACTTTACCAAAAATGCGTTCATGTTTGTATCACCTGCCGTACTTAATGTTGCTGCTTGCGGTGACGGATCGCCCGTGGTGGATGATTGATATAAGCCAATCGTATCCTGCCCAAATCCGCCTGTCACATATAATCCTGAACCATCGGAAGAAATACTGAATCCATTCGTTGCGATATTTCCACTTGTATTATCCACATTTAGAATCTTATTCACCCATACAAGGTATCCTGCCAATGTATATTTGACAATTCCAATATTATAGGTACTCGCTCCACCAGTATTAATCAGTTGTACAAATGAGCCGCCGCCTGGAGGCTGTGGATTATTATTAAATGAAATCACATCTGGAAAGGGTACTACCACATAAACACCTGACGCATCAACTGTCAATTGGATACCATTTGGAACGAAAAGAGAGCTCGAAATATTTCCTTGGTTGACCCATTGAAATGTTCCCGACTTATTATAAGCGACAATGTACATCCCATTATTTACACCATTTGTGATTACTGCCTGTGATGATCCAAATGATGGTGTACCAGGTGTTATTGCGTGATAATAATTTGCCGTATTATTAAAGTATCCTGTCATGTATACATTATTCGCATCACATACAAGGCCATTCGCACTCGTTGTACCAGCATACCCTGGGCCGGTAAGACTTCCTGTTACGCGAGTCGCCCAATTGGTCATACCTGTTGTGGAGTTGTATTGTACCAAAAAAGCCTGTTGCGAGTCTCCATTTCCACCATTGGTCAATGTAATAGCAGCTACTCCATCTGAACTATATACCGTTACCGCTGCAGTTATTGAATCAATCGAATTACAGAGATAGACGTTCTTTCCATCTGTACACATGTGACTCATCAGTGTGGGTTGGATTTCAGGGCCAGCGGGACCTGACTGTGACTGTATACCATCCACCATGGTCGACCATTCAAGATATCCATACATTGTGTATTTTATTACAAATAATGCGGGCAAAGTGGGTGCCAAAGAGGCCCGAATAGGTCCATATGTCAAATAATTCTCACGTGTTAATCCGTCATACATGCGAATGGTACCATCCATGTAACCCGATACATAGATTCCCGTCGCATCCGCCACTACACGATAGGCGGTTGTCTGTGTGCCTGATACAGTCTGCATTGTAGTAAACCACAGAATCTTACCCGATTGATCATATGTAATCAAGAACGCATCCAGATTTGCCGACACCGATGTCATGGTAATGGTGGGGCGTTCCGTGATAGAAGGGGGTGTAGGAATACCGTCGTATACACGAATGGTGCCCTTAAAGGTTCCCGTCACAAATACATAATCGCCATAATACGCGACTGAGTTAGAAATAACAAGAGATCCTGATGTACCCACCATCCATAATGGCCATCCATAACGGGTAGCATGGGTCTCTGTGACGCATCCATTGCAGTACTGGACATAATGTTTCTGATTTTGATCGATAACTGGCGCGGGGGCGTTCTTAAACCTGTAATAGGTATCAAATGGTGGCAAATATGGATTCGTGTCCTGATTGTTTACAGCTGGATTCGGATTAGAAGATGTGGGTCCGTTCGTATTCACAGTTACACAATTCGGCAGAATGGTATAAGCATCCTGGTCCGTAATAAGCTCGGCGCAGTAGGCACGACCTGCATTTCTTAGAAGAATCTTATCCGATGAATAAACGGTAGAGGCACTTCCTGCTGCTCCTCGACGCGGATACGGAGGTAAGCAATTCAAAACTGGATTATTTGTACTAGATGAGCCATTATCGCCAGTTGCTCCAGTATCACCCATTGGTTCTGTATAACCAGTTGGACCCGTAGCCAGTATCGATTGATTACAAACAGACTCCGTCGGAACATCTGTATTTTGAAGATCTGCGCATGTTGGCATACCCTTAATATACTTTGATGACTGGATTTGGTTTCTCCATGTCATGGTACTGGAATCTACCGTGTTACTCCGATGGAGGTACACCGTGTTCTGCTTCTGGCGCAGCTCGGTAATTTTACTAGCATCCATTCTACTATGCGCATTTTTATAAAATGTAACCAAAAAAATATACATGACGCATTTGGTTTATAGACGGGTCGGTTTATATGATTTTTTTGCGACAGTATCCTCTTGTTGAGGTTCCAATAGTTCCAGTGCGGCCCTAGATGCTTCTTGTTCTGCTACTTTCTTATTTCTAGCTGTTGCCGTGGTAATAATCTTGTCATTCGGGTCCAATACACCCATCGTAAAGATTCGGTCATGCGGTGGCCCCACTACCGCAATCTCTTTGTATCGTGGCGGAACATGATAGAGTGCTTGGAATTTACGAAGCAGCTGGTCCTTGTAATTCGTATCCTCAATGATGATTTGAACAAAGTCGACATGTTTCTCAATGATACGCACCAAGAAGTCGTTACATACCTGTAGACCTCGACCCACATCCTCTTCTTGTAGATAAAGGGCTCCAAACCAGGCTTCAAACATAGAACCCAAGATGCGCAGGTTATTACGGCCATCGCACACATCTTCCATATGACGACTCAGAATGATCCACTGGCCCAATCCCACCTCCTTCGCCATCTTGCCCAGCTGTTTATTATTCACGATACGAGAAAGGATACGGGTCAAGAAACCCTCGCCCTGACCTGGATAGCGTTTCGTTACATAGGATGCGATGACAAGGCCAAGAACACGGTCGCCAAGATATTCAAGTTCTTCATTGTCACACGTGCGCAACGGAATACAATCGTCTGGACGCGGTGCAATGATAATCTCCTCGCCGTGTTCCGCCTGTTCCTGCCAGAGTTCAGGACGATCCACATACGATTTATGGCAACACGCTTGGGCAAAGAGGTTGAAATTATTAAAGCGGCCCTTCCAGCCATAGCGTTTAAGAATCGGAATGACATCCGATGGAGTGACCTCCCGATTCTTTGGATTCCATGGATTAAAGATTTTCTCAACAGGATTCATGCTGATAGTAAATGGTGACTGTTGTTTAGATCCATGCGATGATTCTGTCAAATTTATGTGATTGAATTCCTATCACAATTTCCTACTAGAAGAATAGAGATGGCCACTCTATCTGATTATGTGGACATCGGTGGAGAATGTTTTAATATAACCGGTACAATGGTTGCGCCACCAGCAACACAGATAAATACAACCAAGACATATGACTTGGTATGTAAAAGTAAGACTCAGTTTGAAAAGACATTTAAAGAGATCCTTAACAAATTCCCTGATACGATTCGTCTATTTAGCATCTATTTACCCTATCAAAAAGAACAGCTCCTAGGGATTACTGATAATGATAAAGTGACATTGAGAGCGATCATTGAAGCTAGACTGACTAGCTTACAAGAAAGTTCACAGCATAGCAACAATTCGATCAAAAACATGCAATTCGTTAGATATATTGATAATTTAAAAAAATTACTAGAAGATATTGATAATGTACGCTCCAATACTTCTATCATTCCAGAATCTGTCGTACAAAACCGAGTCAGGGATGGATTTAAAAAAGAGAGAGTCTATTATGTATTAATGGAACTTGCGTGGTATTTATTACATCCAGATAGTATTAAAACCAATTCAAATCAATGGATGAAATTACTTGATGCTGTTGATACACTTAAACTTGGCGAAATGATAAAGTTAGCTCATGATCCAACTAAAGATGATATGACGATTGATATCAACCATGTAGAGAGTAAAAATGAATTTAATAAGGATATTATTTCTCCACCCGATGCCTCTGCTGAATTAAAAAAGCGTCTTGAATCCATTCTACAATTGTTTGTCATGCGAAAATATTTAAAAGCACCGTTTCGTGGAAATGCGAAAGGGCCGCTTGTAAATGAGAAGACGATCAATGAACTCAGTGGTAAATTACCAGAACCCATGATGAGTACAGCAGGTGGCGGCAACAATGCTAAATCAGCTACAAATAATAAGAATGCTAACAATGTAAATTCATTTAAAATCAGCAGTGAATCGGTGGCAAAAATGATGAAACCGTTTTATGATTTCTTTAGAGAAAAGTACGACCCTATTACCTCCGTCCTTTCTGGTGATGCTTCTAAGGAGTTACCTGACGGTCTTTCCCTCGTGTCTCTTTCCAAATTGCTATTTATCTGTCAAAAAATTATATCACAATCCCCTATCCAACATGGTATTTATCGCATTACAAACATAGACCCTGCTATCATGGAGTTTCTTCGAACTCAACTGGGTTCGGTTCAAGCCTATGTCAATGATGAGAGTCGATCTGATGAAGAACGGAAATCGTTTACCGATGAGGCTGGCCTCGTACCTGTTGTATCCATCAAGTCGCTTCTCAATAAATTTGGAAAATCAGGTCATTATACCGAACCTGAAACCATTCCCATTGTTCGTATCATGATCATGGGCATCAATCTCGAATCTAGTAAGGAGGAAATGGAATTTGATAAGGATGCTCATAAAATGGACTTCGATAACGCAGTACACGATTTTTTTGAGGAGCAGGCAATTTATCTTGTATGTAATGAAGCGGCATCTACACAAACACCTATGAATGTAGCAGAAGTAGACTATCAGAGTGCGAATGTTTCCAAGAATACATGGGAGCTTAACGAACTAAAAGATCACTATTTTAATGAAGTCAGGAAGCCTGAACTGTTTTTAGAGAACGTGATGGATGTCAAATCAAACATTGTCTATAATCATGGTATGTTAGCATTGAGTATGTTTATCGCATCAGAAGAACTTCTACCCAAATAGAATGCCAGACGATTCGAAGGATACTTCCAAACCTACTTTTAGCATGAATCGTGTCTTGCTCAAAGCCAAATACGCTATCTATAGTGCTCTCATCTTCTTCTTATTGGCCAATCCAGAAACAGCCTTAGTTATTCAGCGCCTTGTTGGTGGATTCTTCCATGTTGTTACATCCGGTGGAGCCTTGACGATTCAGGGCTTGTTTCTTCATACGACCTTGTTCTTTTTTATTATGCTGGGTTTGATGTTATTACCTGCTGAATAAGATTCATGTATGAGAAAGAGCCCTCTTTAGCATTGCCTCTTGTTCCTTTCCATATTGAAGCCCTGGGTATACTTGTTTAAACAGAATCATTTGTACCATCATTTCCGCCACATTTTCTTTGAATCCCTTCTTATTTTTGAAAAAGAAGAAGAGACTCTTTCCTTTCATCTGATGTTGTTCCGAGAGGATCGCATTCCATCCTCCTTTTGGCATCCATTCTTCCATTACATTGTTTGACATCGTTATCCTATTTGTTTATAGTCTTCACGGTTTATATCCTTCTCTTAAAAAGTCCCCACTCTATATAGAATGAAGCGTGGTGTTGTGCTTGTTATATTGATTGTGATTCTTGTTATTATTCGCCTTAAGGTGGATGAGGGTTTTCAGGGCAGCGGGCCATCTGTTGTGATTTGCAAGGCGGACTGGTGTGGTCATTGCAAGAAGGCTGCCCCTGAATTCCAGAAACTGGAATCCGCATCGCCTATTACTCTCTCCAATGGAACACAAGCATCTGTGAAGATATTGGATGCCGATAAAGATAAGGAGGAAATCAAGAAGTATAACGTTCGTGGCTATCCCAGTATTCTAATTGTCAACGGCTCCGATACAACAGAGTATCCGGGTGAGCGTACCTATGATGGCGTCATCGAATTTCTGAATCAAATGTAATGATACGTGTCTTTATCGACGCATCAACGTTTGAGGTGTTACCCATCCAACATGATGAAAATCCATATGTTAATATTCATTCACGTCATTCGAAACATAAGTGTATGAAACAACATGACAATGTAGTACGTGCCTTTACTGCTTCTCCCTCCGTTGTATGTACACTACCTCGTCCTGATCGCCCCTTGTCCGATATTGTCTTCTGCGCAGACGCAGGCCTATCTCTTCCACGACTCGGGCGGCCTTTACTTCTTTTACCCAATATGAAATATAAACATCGCCAAGATGAATTGCCGTATTTAAAACGTTGTTTTAAGTCCATCCAGCTCGAAACCATGGAGTATCCTGGCACGGAGCCATTTGAAGGCCAAGCCGAATTAAAATGGTTTCATGGCGGGCGCAAAGCAGTGTGCGGGTATGGGTATCGCTCCACCAAAAAAACATTTGATGAATTGGATCGATTATTTCAGACATTATATGGTGATGAAAAGCCAGAACTTCTTGTCATTCGCTTAGTATCACCTCTGTATTATCATCTCGATATTGCTATGCTTGAATACAATGACAATCGGTGCGTGGTTCATCGTCGTGCCATTTCGCCAGCCTCATTACGAAAACTAAAGCAATTTCTAGGAAAGGATCACGTCGATGTCATTGATACACCTGATACATTCTGTTTGAATGCGGTAGCAGATGGCACACATCTGATCACTCATAAATTGACGGATCCTCACATCCAATCAAAACTAGAATCTCTCACAGGTCTTGTTATTAAACAAGTCGATGTGTCTGAATTTGAAAAATCCGGCGGCTCCGTTCGATGTATAACACTAGACGTTCACTCGGGAGTATAAGGTGGATCATAATAGTACTACTATGGATAAGTTTTCGGTCACCCTTCTCCCTGGTATCGTTAAATTATATAAATGTACACGTGAACAATTTCAAGGGATTGTAAGACATCGGTTCTATGATATCACCAACGATATCCTATGTCAAACCATGCTAGATGATGAAGTTACCTTTTATTTTCATGTACTCGAAAAAAATGCGGCGTCCCATGCCGTCTTTCAATCCATCTGTGTATATGATCCGCGCTCCTATCGCGCCATCGATATTCACGAAGACGTACCAGGAATTGACCACGTAGGGATCATTTATCAGATCTCCAGACGGTTTGTTGAGAAACAAATTCCTATCCTCTATATCAATACCTATGGTCATAATATCGTTCTCGTCTTAGAAGAATATTTACCGCGGGCATTTGAGGTTTTGAAAGAGATTGCGTATGTATAATGTATTATGGTTATAAAATTGATTTCTATATTGATCTAATCTAGAAATCAACGTCATGTATCATCACGAGCCTTCCATTCGCACACTCCAGCACGCTCTCCGCACACTATACTCCGTGTCTGTTCCCTCTCTCTTGTATCATCAGCGACTTGACATTCGGAATTTGTATGCGGATCTGACCTATTCGTCCTATCTTCTTCATCGCCCCGAACATGAAATCCTTACTCTTACCTTCCCTCGCGAATGTGAACTCATTTCTCACATGAAAAATAATTATGGCTACAAAATGGTCTATTATGTGACCGTGAATGGGCTAATCACTGAAGTAGAGATTACTCCCCAAATGACGATCGAAGTAAATTCCAAAACGGTGATCACAATTTATACTCGTTCCAAGCCCGATCTCGTGATCACGTTCGATGTACTCTTGACCAAACCCGACATTCGATCTAGATTGTAACTCTTGTTACGAGATCGAATGTCGACGTGTATTTGATCTCATTTCCATTCTCTGATTTCTAAAATAACCGATCACAGCCTCTTTCCCTTTCGCAATGATTTTATTTTTTGTCTCCTCGTCAAATGAAAAATCTAAAATATTGATCTCACCCAACATGATCGGAATACATCGCGCATCGTAACATTTGATCTCAATGTTTGCCTTCTCTTGTAGCGCAATATACATCGGCCGAGTGATTAATTCATCAATTCCCATTTCCATCAGATCAATCACCTTTTCCACCGACGTTCGGATCAAAATACTCAATGTCTGATCATGCTCCTCTTTGGGGAGAACAAATAGCGGATAATTACTGATCACCGCTCCATCCACCAAATAATGACCCGTTTGAGGACAAAGAAACGGCTGGAAATAATATGGGGCGGACATGGATGCTCTCACAGCGTCTGAAATACGATACGTAGGAGTTGTCGAGTGACTAAATGTGATCGGAAGTACATCATTCAGATCTGTTGCCATGATCCGAAGCGACTTTCCAAACCGATCATAACACTCCTGAAAAGTAAGATCAGACGACTGACCCTTTACATGAAGGCATGCGTCGATCAGTTTATGAAGTCGTTCCCCTGTATCCAATCCAAAATGAAGAATCCATCCCGGAATCGAATCCATTTCTTTGATGTTCATGAAATCGAATCGGATCGAAAATTCCAATAATTCCTCCAAGGTAAACCCAATACAAATACACATGGCAACGAGCGAACCCGCCGATATCCCCATCCATTCCTTTATGGTATGTAACGGAACATGATTCAATAATTCCTGTAATGCTCCTACATGTGCCATTGCACAAATCCCTCCACCCGATAAATAGATCCGGTGCGGAAGCATCTCTAATGGATAGGAAACGATAAACGCGTTTATGTTATTCCGGTGTGAATAGTCTGGCCTGTCACATTTGTTGAATAAGAACAGTAATGGATCAGGCCACACCACAATTGAATCCAACTGATTTATATGATAAACGTAAATCAAAAGATGCTTCCCGTCTTCGAGCCTACAACAAAATTCTAGAACAAATCTATAATCGTATTCGTGTTAGTTCTAAACTTCCCAACTCACAGTGTTATTTGCTTTATACGGTTCCACCGTTTATTTTAGGGTTACCCAAGATCGATATCGAGGATTGTGTGATCTACCTGATTTATCAGTTACGTCACGCAAAATATGAAGTTCGCTATACACCTCCCAACATGCTATACATTTCCTGGCTTCATCATGAGAAATCGTATTTGACTGAGCAGTCGCCCATTATGCAGGCCATGATGGAATCGGCCGATAAAACACAGGCAGAAATCGATCGAAAGGAACGAGAAGCCTCTCGGCTCATTCAGGGACGCAAATCACAAAAGAAAGTTCGTATGGCCGCACCTGGCGAATTTAACCGTGGTATGGGTTCTCGTTCGGCAGCGATTTCTACCATTCTTAATCGCCCCATGTCCAATCCAACAGCGGGCCCACCACCACCTTCTGCTGCCGAGTACGTCCCACCGAATGCGTTTTTACAAAATATATCACAGCCTACTAATACTGTCGTTCAGCCGAAATCTAATATGGATTATTTTCGTTAAGTAGAGATGAACAATCTACAAAAACGATTCTATTTATTTTTATTTGGATGTATCGGTGTGCGTACCTTATTTACTGTAGCGGCAGCATACGCAAGTGTATCCGCGTTACATATCATGGGAATACTCGCTCTTATCCCCGTAGTCGGATGGCTGAACATTATGTTCTTTGGAGAACGCGATACGGGCCCTGAAGTCTTTGGTGGTCGGATCTGGTGGCAGAATCTGCGACCAGTTCACACTCTCTTGTGGGCTGGATTTGCCTATGGCGCCATTCGTGGAATCACAACTGCTTATCGTTTGTTAGCCATTGACACATTCGTCGGTTTATGTGCGTTCTTATTTCATCATTATAGAAATGGGGATTTGAAAGTGATGTTCGCATAATTAAAATGTCGGCAATGAATATAAACATGGATAGTGGTCGAATGATGATTGTACATTCTGTACTGATTGCTATTTTATTATACGTTTTTATGGTCTTTGTACTTGGCCAGAAACAAGTTGTCGCTGAAAATCGAAGCATCTTGCTGGGCGCGTTAGTACTGGCGTATATGATGCTATTTGGTCATGGATTACCATCATCGATCAATCGAAGCTTGTTTTAAATTCTATTATATCTTATAAGAACGTCGTTAATATAAAGTTATGAGTTAATATTATAAACAACCATGTCATACAAAGTTGTTTATAATTCAAAATGTGGTGGGTTTGGAATGTCACAAGAAGGTTTGGCTGAATATAATCGACTGACTTCTCTACATGTGAAGGGCTATTACTGTATTGAACGAGATGACCCTGTTCTTATTCATTTGGTAGAAACAATGGGTAAGGAGATAGACGACGAATGTAGTCGATTAAAAATCAAAGAATTTCCAATGAAATATAAGTCGTTTTTGAAATGGACAGAATATGATGGCCGTGAAACCGTTTCGATTGATTATGAACAATACCTTATTTCTAACATACGCAATATAAATGACGATACAACACTTTCTTCTGATGAAAAAATAGAGCGTATTCAAGAACAATACAGAGAATATGATGGAAGGACATGATGTGGGTGGATTATGTAGACGTATGGTTGAGAATCTCATGTAACCGTTTCGATACCACAGGTCCCACTTTTCTCGCCCCCACTTTGATTTCACTCAAATCCTTCACGGGTGTTTCCATAATTGCCTTGAGTGTTCCTCGTGTATTAATTAATGCTTCCGCCATCTTGACTGATACTCCAGGGCATTGTGCCAGACACGCAATCGCAAACTGCTTTGGATCTGCCGCATTTGCCTTCTTTTGCACATGAATACCATCAGTCATCTTGATCCGTTCCGTGGTCTGCTTGAGTCGCATCGGATCATCTATCCATTGTTCCATCATGGTTTGTAGTAGTTCTGCCGTCTCCTGAATCGATGCCGTCTGGATCACAGGGATCTGATAATGAAGGATCAGGCGTTGAATGAATTTCATAAGCGCTGATTTATGTAAACGCCCCGTGGAAGACGACAACGATCCTTCTAGAATGTACATCGGTTGCGTTTTATTCTCTTCGCAAAAGGCCAGGATACGACCGCGTTGCTCGCGATATCTCCCGTCTAAGATGGATGCTTCTAGGTCGCGTATGGATTTGCGTTCAATCACAAGCCCACCTTCGGCCATCATCCCATCCTCCTTCACCCCGATCAAGATATCGCCCACAGGTAGAGCCTTCACGGTCACACCGTCTAGTAATGTAATTAACTCTGATTCTCGTGTATCCAACCAAAACATACTATGACACAATGGTATGTTTTGTTTAGGTGTTAATAAAATGTGATGATTCAGAAATGAGTCATCTTACCCTCCGAGATGGTGAATTGGAACGTATTTATAAGCACTATCCTGACAAGGTCCCTGTATTCATTACAAAATCAGACACGGCGAAGAGTAAAATACCAGAGATTCGAAAAAATAAATTTCTGGTACCTTCCCACTTTATCATGGCTGAATTTATCATGATCATTCGAAAATGGCTTGTACTTGCGCCTGAAATGGCTATTTTCATTTTTATTAATAATACATTGCCCGTGTCAAGTATGTCCATGGGAGAAATTTATTTGAAGTATAAGGACAATGATGGGGTTCTTCGTATGAATTATGCCGCTGAAAATACATTTGGTTAATTCTGCTGATGCTTGCGATGACGACGATTGAACTTCTTGATCGCATGCGACTCTGAATTCATATTTCCCCGAAACTCGGGGATGCGCTGAACCTCTATCGTCTTTTCTGATGGTTCGGGTACTACGCTGTTCTCTGAAGGAATAGTAATGGATAGCTGCTTGGGTAGAAGCTCTGGCATGACCACTTCAGCCTCGATGATATCATTCTTGGGCTCCTCTTTCAGTTCCACCTTGGGCTCTTCCTTCACATCTTCTTTTTGTTCCTCTACCTTTGGTTCCTCTACCTTTGGTTCCTCTACCTTTGGTTCCTCTACCTTTGGTTCCTCTACCTTTGGTTCCTCTACCTTTGGTTCCTCTACCTTTGGT
>JACCDG010384289.1_pt1 | contig 16147 bp, 9 predicted proteins | sample 7442471 | NCBI WGS metagenome assembly JACCDG01 (sample SAMN15323444, study PRJNA562643) | freshwater metagenome | isolation source: river surface water | place: USA:Blue River Watershed | collected 2017-08-17 | reverse complement strand
TTCTCGTGTGAGTGGGATACCGACACTTGGATCAATTTGCGGATTATACTGAGGGAACACTTCTTGATTTGGATCAAAGAACTGCCCTACGAGACCGCTATATTCGGTAGTCACGACTTTTGGGGTGAGTCCAGCTCGACGTTCATTTGTTTGCGCTTCTTTAAGCAGGCGCACTTCTGCTGCATGCACTTCTGCTATCTCTTCTTCGGCATAGAGTCCAAGATCTTGCCCCACCACCACACTTTTATCTACCACGAGAGTCTTGATGCGGGTCACTGGCTGCCACGCACCGTCAACTGGCTCAAGCGTAGAAAGCTGGTACTCAATATAATATTCAGTATCGGTTTCTGTCACTGAGCCGATAGTGATTCCAACAGTGCTGTCTGAAATAGTAGTTTCAAGCAGGTATGAATTATCAACCGCCGTCACCACTGTTTCTGAGTCTACTACTGCTTCGCGGGCTTCTGGACTCGCTGCGAAGGCTGCCCCGGAGCCGAGGAACAACACCCCGAGCAAAATCGGTATGGTGTTGTTGTAGAAGAGGAAGTGCGTGAACTTATTCATATACATGTATCTTATTCATTATATCAAGGCATAAAGCTAAAACGGAAACCACTGCCCAAAGGAAAATCCACCTGCGGTATAGGTCACCTCCAGCTTCGGATCCTGTGATGTACCTGAGGTGTCCGCTGATGAGAACTGTACGCCAGAAATACTTCCTGAAGCAGGAGGGACTAAGAAGAAATCATGCCCTTCTCTTATTCCGTACTTTGATATTCCTGTCTTAGAAATATTTCCAAGCCCAGTACTGTTTAAGGTAAAATTCGTATATGCTCCAGTGGATAAACTTGTAACATCCGCAGTTGTGTTTGATTGTGACACTGTTGCGACATTACCGTAATCACCTGCTTGAATTGCTGTATTTGATGTAGGGGTGGTTGCGTCTACATGCAACGTATCATACCCATCATTTGAAAGCGTATACTTCGATGTTATATATATGGAGATAGTCGCGGATGAAATACTTGCTGCAGCTGTCAAACTAGATGTATCAAAAAGAATAAAGGCTCTTTGTATTTCGGCATAATCAGTACAATCTTGGTTGTCTGTATATAAAGTTGCGGCATATAAAGATACCCCAGCATCATCTGGAGACCCTGTTCCTGCGCCATGTGCATTTTCAAAGCCTAACAAATCACAGCTAAAACTACTTCCAATAGCTTGGACTGTACCATCTACACTTGTTGTTTCTGTATTTGGGTTTGGATAAAACGTAGAAGTAATCGCAAGCGCTGGCTTTCCAGGCAAAAGTCGCTCTACTAATTCTCGCCTCATAATATACGGAATCGCTCCTGACATCGCGAATATTTCTGGCGTGGTAGTGGCATACTCAATCTGCTTCCACTCACCATCTTTCTGATAAAACTGTGGCTTTGATAAGAATGTAGTCTTGAGCTTTTTGGTCTGCGTTCCATCTGATTCTTGCCAGGTTTCGAGAACGACCGTCTGCGAGTTTGGCGTCCGCAAAGAAATCTCTTCATCAAGAAGCGGTGGCACTTCCCCAGCTACATACGCGTATTTCACAATATCCATACCACTTGCAGTGGTATACGCTTCGCTGAAAATCACATCTTCAGGAGTACTTTTAAGCTTAAACTCAAATGGTAGTTCTTCATACGTTGACGACTGTCTGGTGGCGAAGTACTCCTCTCCCCACTCAAACACCACAAATACTCCCCACACCACAAGGAGTGCTGAGAGTGCTGCCAGGCTGGTTGTAAGGAATTTTTGTTTCATACTAGAAGTTTAAGCTTGGCTGACCGAGGTATTCGGTACCGGTGTAGATGAATGAGAAGACGTCACACTTAGTATTGGTCGAGGTTGGGGTTGGTGCGGTACCGCCTGCCCAGCGGATGGTTGGCGTCCAGGTAATAGTGTGAGCACCTCCGTAACAAACGACGAGGCGGAGTGTCTGCCCGGCAGTAGCGTTTGAGAAGTCGAATGTCATGTTACCAGTACTACTATTAACGCGCTGCTGGTTACCACTATCCCAGTTCACCGTAATCGAGCCAGATGTACCTAAGCTTCCTTCTTCAGACACAATTGAGCGTTCGGCAGTGATGGTACCGGCGCCATTTGGTGTTGAGGCACATGAGCCGCCGCTACACACGAAGAGGTTTTCATCGAGTAGGTTTACATCACCGCCAGAGGCATCAATGGTAAGGTCACCACCCGAGGTGGTGCGGAAGTCAGCGTAATTTGAGGCGTCATATGATACCCGGAACTGTGCATCAGCCACCGTTTCATACACATCAAGTCGCTTCTGTGGGTCGGTGCGTCCGATACCGACGTCATTGCCGAAGTACGCCTGACCAACAAGGCTAATTGCTGCTCCTACCGAACCATTGCTGGTGAAAACAATCTGGTGATTACCAGTAAACGGCGCCCCGCCAGTAGTACTGTACGCATAGCCCATACCGTACTGCGTGCCGAAGTTATTTGATCCTGTACTAATTTCATAGCCGTCACCAATAGACCAAATACCTTGCACTTCAGATGAATTGTATGTTCCAACAACACCGTATCGTGATGTAATTACCCTACCGGTAAAGGCTGTTCTGTCACTTGTTCCTCCTCTAATAGTAAGCGTGCTATTAGTATCGTCATTAATACCGCCTCGAGTTTGAATTTCATTGGTAAAGTATCCCGTACCGCCACTGATATAAATACCACCTGAGAACGTTGTGTATGAAGAAGCGGTAATTGAAGGGTTGGCCGCGGCAAAAGCCACGTTTCCAGAAGAATCAACTCGGAAGAGATCACCGTTTCCAACGGTAAGAAGGGCTGACGGTGTGACGTCGCCAATACCGACATTACCACTATCAATAATAGCCATCGCATCTGTGTGTGTTCCGCCAGTTCCTGTCCAGCTAGTACCGTTACCGAAATATAACGCACCGTTTGCAGCTCTTATTGATGAAGGATTGTTAGCTCCTGCACTGTCTTGGTTACCCATGAGGAAATACTGTGTACCGCCACTATTAGTAATCGAGAGCGTATCGAGAACACTGAGTCTTTGATCAGGAGCTGTATCACCAATCCCCACATTACCATTGTCTTGGATTGTTAACTGATCAGTGACGGTGCCACTTTGATTTTTTGCGATTCTAAACTGCCAGCCAGTGCCGTCAGTTCCATATGTTAACCTTGATGACACAGGCGAGCCCGGAGCGCTTACGATCTGGGTACTTCCTTGAACCCCTGCACTCGTTCCTCCAAATAAGGCGTTTCCAATAACATTTAGCGGAGCTGCTGGAGTAAACATACCGCTGCCACCAATCCCAACATTACCTCCATGAGGATTGATAAGAAGAGCATATCCGGTTGTGTTTCCGTCGCGTGACTGAATGACGTTACCATTAGAACCGCTCACACCCATCGCGAGATTAGCACCGGTTAGTCCTGTGTTTCGAATCACAAACGCTTGACCAGTATTAATAGCTGAGTACGCTGCTGCTGGAGAAACTTGGAGTCGGGCTTCGGGCCCAGCGGTACCAATACCAACATCACCTGCAGCTGTAACCCGCATCCGTTCTGATGGTGTATACGCTGAACCGTTTGCAATCGTCGCAGCAGTGTCTGAGAAGAACTGAATCGCGCCTGCATCTCCGCCAAATGGGTTGATACGAATACCAGCTCGTGCCATTGAACTACCGTAGCTTGAAAGATACGAATCAGCCACCAGACTTCCTTTAAAGCCAGAAGCTAACACTAATCCGGCGGAACTATATGAAGAGAAGATGTTGTTGTAGTTACTGGTGGTTTCACCCCACGCAATACCACGCCCGGCGGTGGCATTTCCGAGATCAAGAACATTGGCTGGGCTGACGGTTCCAAGACCAACATTTCCTGAAGTATCGATGGTAAGATCTGCGGTTCCACCAGTACCTAGATTAAGAATGTAGTTTGCTTGGCTGGCAATTATATTAAGTTGTTTTCCTGAAGAGCCGTCGCCCATAAACCACACTTCATTTCCTGAGCTGTCTTTACCTGATATATAAGCTTGGTACGCATCATCGGTATGAACATTGTCGGTGTCACGCAAACTAATGATTGGTGTACCGCTGCTTCGTACATCCAAGATAGTGCTTGGATCAGTAGTACCAATACCGACACTACTATTGAACACGGTCTTTGAACTAACGATAGACAGCGGCATGTACGAAGAAGCAGCGTCGTTAAAAGCTCCAATAGCAATGCCGGTTGTACCTTGCTGACTCGCGTCTGTTGTTACCAGGAAGTTTCGATTCGTTCCATCTCTTACCACAAATTTTCCGAGTGGGGTTGTGGTACCAATACCAAAATTACCCCCGGCGGTGAGCCTCATCCGCTCTGCCAGTGTACCACCATTGATAGTAGAGAATGCTAGGTCTGATGACTCTGCTCCGTTGGTACCACTTTGCAGGAGTGTCCCGATGCGTCCCATTTCTTTTAAGATACCTGAGCCGTTGATACCAGCAAACTGTACCGATGCACCGGAGTTGGCGGCTGAGCCGCCAAAGTTACTAATAGTGAAGAGGCCAGTATTTGAACCGCTTGTACCGCCTGCGACTGATAGTCGACTGGTTGGGGTTGAGGTACCGATACCAACATTTGCTGTCGACTTATCAAGATAAAGATCATCACTAAAGAACGCAATGTCGCCATTGCTGGTGCTGTCGGTGCTGAAGTTGAGGAGGTTGGTTGAGGTGGTGTAGCTCACTGTTCCCTCGTCTGTGAGTGAGGTACCGATGTGGAGGGTTTCGCCGCCAAGGTATAAGTCACGGAAGCGAAGCGTGTCACTACCTAAATCAATCGTGTCGTTGCTTCCTGGAAGGAGTGAGGTATTGATAGCAACTGACGCGAGATTTGAGAGTGCGGTGTTGGCGCCACTACCCCCAGAACACGTCTGCCATTCCCACGTGGTACCAGTAGCTTCATAGGTCAAACAGTATTCGTCGGTCTGGCCGGAAGTGAGGATGGAGTTTGGGGTGATGATATTGTTTCCAAATGCCCCACTCCATGTACCTGAAGTGATAGTACCCACGGTGGCAAGTGATGACGCTGAAGTGAGGTTTGTAAGTGTATCAATAGCTGCCTCGATATTGGTTTCTGAGGTGGCATTGATAGTGAGCCCTCCCGTAGCTACGAGCGTACCCGAAACTGTAACGTTACCACTCGCATCGACTGATATCCCCTCATCCGCCCCATCCCCTGAAAGGTAGTTGGAGCCAAGGAGAATATTTGCACCCGTACCCGACAGCGTAACGTCACCCTGGATTTCAATTGCTTGAACTCCTAAGATACTCCCCGATCCCATAATGTCTAGGGTGTTGGTATCCAAAATTCTGTCATACCCAGTACCGACACTAATTACATTTTCTGCACCTGAACCACCAGTTATTGAAGGGATGTTCAACGCGTTTAGAGTCCCAGCAGACACACCCTGCCCAATAATATTAAGGCCGTTTTGTGTTCCGCCGGTTGTGACAGTTCCGGTTGTGACCACAACACCACTCGCAGAAACTGTTCCTGTAGTCTGCGTGATGTTTGGAGTATTGATATTAACCCCTCGCCACGCGCTCGTACCTGCTCCGGTGTTTTGTGTAAATGAAGCTCCCGATGTTCCAAGGTCGGCGAGGTTTTGGTTGTAAGTACTCGCTCCGGTGTTGATGGTGTTTGCAGTTTGGATTCGGATACCGGTAACACTCTGATTGGCAAGTGTGAAGTTGGTACGAAGATTCATATCGTAGCCAGTAAGGGCTCCCGAAAGCACAACGCTGCCGGGTGCAGCAACACCAAAGACAGTCCCTGAAGTAAGGCTGGTATCAATATCAAAAAGAGCATCCGGAGTACTATCCCCAACACTAACCAATCCAGCTGAGCTAACAAAAATCCCCTCATCCCCCCCATCACCAGAGAGATAGTTGGAGCCAAGGGCGATGTTGGCAGCAGTACCCGAAAGAGTGACAGTTGAAGAGAAGGTTCCGGTTGTCGCGCTAATACCGATACCACTGAGCGTAAGGAGATTAAGTCCACTGGCTGAAGAGAAGACACCCGTATCAGCAGTATCATCAAGGTTGAGGGTGAGATTTTCATCAGTACCGTTACCAAGACCAAAGAAGGTAATAGCACCATCACCATCGGTAGCGATAGTCATACCAGATGCACCGAGAGTGATAGTTCCCCCGCCGACGCCGCCGGTGTCGGTGAAGGTTGGTTCACTTGCAAACACGACCGCACCGCCATTGCCAGTTTCATCGGTAATAGCTGCACGAAGGTTGGCGCTTGATGGAGTCGCAAGCCAGGTACCGACGTTGGTCCCGAGGCCGGTAAGTCCACTGATTGGAAGCCCGGTGGCGTTGGTGAGGGTGAGGGATGATGGGGTGCCGAGGTTTGGAGTGGTGAGGGTTGGTGAAGTGGCGAAGACGAGGGCGCCGGTGCCGGTTTCGTCGGTGATAGAGCTCACGAGATACGCTGAGGTAGCAGTGGTGGTCGCTCGAGATGAAGCATCAAGAAAGAGTCCACGAGCTGCAGTGAGTGAGGTGAATGTTACCTGTGTACCGGTGAACGTTGGGTTGGTACCAAAGACCAGTGCGCCTGTGCCGGTTTCGTCACCAAGGATTCCAGCGAGTTCAGCGGAGGTATCGATGTCTGTCGATGCCAACCCCGCAGCTCCACACGTCTGCCATTCCCACGTCGTCCCTGTCGCTTCATAGGTCAAACAGTATTCGTCGGTTTGGCCACTGGTGAAGACGTTATTTGGAGTGATGATATTATTGGCAAAGGTTGAACCAGCACCAATAGTGATGGTATCACTCAGGTACGCATCGGCGATGCTGTCCCCCTGCCACGTACCATCACTGATAACACCAGTACTTGATACTAGGAACTGACTGCCGGTGGTGGCACCAACGGTGAAGCGTTGACTTGGGGTGGTGGTACCAATCCCCACGTTCCCACCACTGATAATCGAGAAGACATCGGTAGCATTGCTTGAGAAACGAATCGCACCATCACCTGGGTTGTACCAACCGGTGTTGGTGTCATTCTCGAAGCTATAGGCTGGTTGCGATACGTTGCCACTAATAACTCGGATGGCACCGTTGGTGTTGATGTACGTATTGCCAGCAAAATCAACCTGACCGGAGAAATCGGCAGCGGCAGCAGTGAGCGTCCCCGTAAGGGTTGGCGACGCACTGAACACCACACTCCCGGCAGTACCGGTTTCATCAGTGAGGATAGCGGCGAGTTCGGCTGAGGTATTGATATCACCTGAAGCCAGGAGGCCGAGGGTTGAGGTAGCGATGGAAAGAACACCGCTGTTGTTGATAAGGCCGGTACCGGTAAGGTCAGTGAAGCGTTCACCGTTGATGACGAGGTTGGTAGTCGTGGCGGTAGTGAAGGTAGCGCGAGCGATGGATGATGACGCAGTTGAGATAAGACCACCAGTGAAGGTGAGGAGTCCTGAGGCAGAGTCAGCTGCATCACTGCGGAGGAATGATGATGAAGCCACGCCACCAAGCTGCTTGGCTTCAAAGGCAGACGGGACAGAACCAATCGCTTTGCGAGGAGTCATTTCACCATCACTCTCGATGTTCACGCCGAGGTAGAGTGGTTGGTTGAAGTTGACTGAAGTAAGTGGGGTGACGCTCCCGAGCATCACGCTGAAGAGGCCGCTCTCCACCGTGACTTCGTTGCCTCCCGTGCGAGTTTCAGTCCAGATAGCTGTACCACCACTGGCTTGTGTATACAACTTGAACTCCATGGCGTAGGTGCCATTGCTGACCGCGATACCGGTTGGGGTGGTGAGTTTACCTTGGTAGTTGATGGTGGGGGTGGGTTGTGCGAATACGGTGGAAAGGGGGGTTGTGGTCAAAACACCAATACAGAGTATCGAGATAAGAATCGCAGAAGTGTATTTCAGTATCGTACTCATGGCACTTCTTGATTACCGACTGGAACAATAGCAAATGGCAGTCTCTCTTCTTTACCGTCTGCCGTCTTGCGAACGACATATCTATTTCCTTCCGCATCACGAACGATGTGTACCGGATCTGAAAACATTGCTTTTACTTCTTCCTCAGTCAGTTGCTTACCCTTACTAGGCAGCAACATAACCCCTTCTCCCTCACCATCGAGCGCTGAGATAGTTACTGATTCTCTTGAGAAATCGATTGACTCAACCACCGCCTCTTCACTCACGCTTCCTGTCGCCACCGGAAATTCTTGTTCGGTTTGCACAAAACTCTCACTCTGAGGTGCGCTCGCAATTTGTTTTTCTGCAGCTGTAGAAAAAACTGAAGCTGAATTAAGTGCGGCACCAAGACCAATACCAAACCCAAGTACCACAAAAGCCATGACGTGGGCTCCTTGTTTCATTTTTCTCTTTTTTGTTTTTTTGAGCTGTTCTCTGGCTAATTCTTTTTCTTCACGTTCGCGTTTTCTTTCAGAGCTCAATTTTTCTTGACGAGCTTGTTGATCTTGTTCAGCACTCTTTGCATACTTCTCTAGTGATGGAATAAAAATAAACCACTGCCGTCCGACTTGAGTCGCGGTAATTTTTTCTTCACGAGCGAGCCTTCCGATATAGTCGCGCGAATAGCCAGTCAGTCTTGCTGCTGTGCTTACACTTTCATATTTTTTTCCGGCTATTTCAACGAAGCTCGACATATCGTCTTAGCTTTAATTATAAAGCTAAAACGCGCGAAAAGAGACTCTCGTTTGTGTATAAAAATGCACTGACGCTATTTTAAAATCGTGCTGATTTTGGTAGCTGTGTCAGTAGAAAAAGCCCACACCCGCAACATTGAATTTTCGCGTACGACGGTTTCCAGTTCGAGAGTCAACAAGACTAGTGACAACGAAAGACATGTGAGCAAAATCAACACCGCCTTCGTGGTGGCAAACGGAACAGGCAGAGGGGTGTTATGTGCTCCGACACGGTTTGTCACTGACGTTGGGTGAAATTCGGCATTATTGACCACAATACTGCGCGCAACGGTCTGCTGCTGTTCTGCTCTGCTACGTGCACCAGGTCTCTCTGGGATCTTTGCATCCACTATCTGCCTTTCGACTTGTTTTGGCGACACTTTAAGTATCCCTCTCGGATGAGTGGCCGGGGTGAAAGCTTGCGAGTTCCGATATAACTTGATTTTTAATGGTTTTTTAACTAAACCATCAGATTGAAAATGGGTATTTTTGGCTACAAAATCTCTTTTTTGATAATTTTCTATATGATTTTCAGGACTAATTTCTGCCGGTATTTGTTCCATTTGCAGACTTGCAAGCTCTTCCTCGGTAGCCTCAGGGATACCATCCACTTTTAAGACCCCCTTTAGATAAACTTCTGGCAGTGACTCGGCTTTAAAAGAAGTTACTCTCACAGATTCTTTTGTGGCCTTCACCTTCATTTCTTCAGCTTCAGCGGGTAGCACTGGAATTGGTTTATGAACTGCCTCACGACTCACACTTGGTATAAGTGAATAATCATCATTTTCATACTTTACGGACAGTTCATTGAGTGTACCGCCTTTATTTTGCAATATTTTAACCGTCTTTTTCTTGAGCACTGGCTCAACATCTATACGAGATAAGTAATTTCCTCTTGATTGCTGTAGTGTAGCAGGTACAGCACCCTTTTGAACTGACACTTCTTTAACTGGACCCTTATATCGACCACTACGATGGCTTTCTAGTGACTCAAGATTTATATACCAAGCTCTCCCAACCAATCGCGCATCGACTTTCTTTCCTCGACATAGTTGCCCAATGTAATCTTGAGTATAGTTAAACCTCTCAGCTACCACTGAGGCCTTTAAGTACTCCTTTCCGTCAAAGATCACAGCTTCCATTACTCATATTGTAACAACTGTCAAAGAAATGTGAACAGGACAAAGTGAATTTCTCGGCTAATCGATATAACTAGTTTTTAAGGCTCTCCTTGAAGAGATTAAGTAAAGCAGCAGGGTTAGCTGTGCCCTTTGTTTCTTTCATAGCTTGTCCAACAAGAAACTGTACTACCGCTTCCTTCCCTGCTTTGTACTCAGAAACTACGGCAGGATTTTGTTGAATTATCTTTTCAATGACTACCAGAAGTGCTCCTTCGTCAGAAACCTGCATTAACCCTCTTGTACTTGCTATCTCTCTTGGGCTTTTAGTTGCACCAAACAGCTCTATGAGTAGGTCTTTTGCAACTCTGGAGTTAATTTCAGACGCAATAAGCATTGAAATAAGCTCCTTATAGTGGACCGGAGCAACTGACTCTAGACTAAGCTCAGTATTAGAAGAAAGCAGTGCTGTTATGTCAGACACAAGATAATTAGCAGCTAGTGCAGCTTCAGCTGATGATAGGCCGAGGTCTACCAATTTTGAAAAGAATGCATCTAGCTGTTGTACTGATATGATAGTCTCTATACTATCGCTCGGCAATCCGAGATTTCTATATAATTCACGCTTTTCATGAGGTAATTTAACAGTTATCTCGGGTAAAAGAGATGAATCTACCTGTATTTTAGGGATGTCCGGATCAGGAAAATAGCGGTAGTCTTTTGCTGTTTCCTTTACTCTTTGAGTGAATGTGCGAAGTTTTATTTCATCCCAACCTCTTGTTTCTTGAACTATTTCCTCTCCTTTTTCTAGTGTATCTATTTGGCGTTTTATCTCATACTCAATTGCTCCCTCTACTGACTTGAATGAATTGAGATTTTTTACCTCGACCTTTGTTCCAAATGTTTCGCTTTTGGAAACAGAAATGTTGGCCTCCACACGCATCTCCCCCTTCTCCATATTGGCGTCGGAAATCCCAAGGGTGCGAAGAAGCAACTGTAGCTCTCGTGCAAAGTCTCCAGCTGTCTTGGCATCATGGATAACAGGCTCAGTCACAAGCTCCATAAGCGGGACCCCCGCTCGGTTGAAGTCAACGATACTGAAGTCTCCTTTATCATGCTGACTGCGTGCAGTATCCTCCTCAAGGTGAACTCGCGTTAACGCAACCCCAGCCAAACTTCCCCCTTCCAAAAACGGATACGCATACTGACTGATCTGGTATGCCTTAGGGATGTCAGGGTAGAAATAATTTTTTCTATCAAATTCAGAATAAGTGGCTACAGTTGCAGTAACAGCTTTTCCAAAAAGCAGTACTTTTTTAATTGCGGCCTCATTTGGAACAGGGAGTGTTCCCGGATGTGCAAGACACACTGGACAGGTAAGAGTATTTGGTACGCCGGCATGTGGATCATTTTTACATCCACAAAACATTTTACTTGCAGTCTTTAGTTCAGCGTGTACTTCAAGACCGATGGTTGCTGTGTAACTCATATATGTATGCTCGGTATTGTACGTTACCGGAGATGAGAAACAAGTGTATCGCGAAGATTCTTATAGGTATCGTCATCGTCTTGACCAACTACAATCACACGATTCTTAGTTTTGGCAAGGTTACTTTCCACCCTCTCAATAACCTCTTTATTTACAAGGTCTTTTTTAGTTAAAATAATCCACTCTTCTTTCTCTAAGAGTGCTGAGTCGTACTGATTTAGCTCTTTACGAATTGTATAATAATCATCTTCAGGAGTTTCGGAATCAAGCGCAATAAGGTGCAAAATCATTTTAGTACGGGAAACATGTCGCAAAAATTTATGACCAAGACCCTTCCCTTCTGCTGCACCGGAAATCAAGCCAGGAATGTCTGCAAGTATGAATTCATACAATGCTCCAAGACTAGGCTCAAGCGTTGTAAATGGGTAAGCACCGATACGTGAGCGTGCATTTGTGAGTTCGTTAAGGAGCGTTGACTTCCCAGCATTTGGCAAACCGACCAAACCAACATCAACCATCAAAGCTACTTCGATGAGAAAGTTTCCGGCTTCACCTTGATGGCCATTTGTGGACTCTACCGGAGAAACATTGGTTGAGGATTTAAAATGTTCGTTACCATATCCTCCGCCACCACCTTTTAGAATACGTTCAGTCTGTCCAACTGTTGTAAGCTCGACGATACGGTTTCGCTCAAGATCTGTCACTCGAGCACCAACAGGAACATCGATAACGCAGTCTTCTCCGTTTCTGCCAGTGAGACTGTCTCGCATACCAGCACCACCATCTACCGCAAAAAATGACTTGTTCCCTGTGTATTTGGAAAGTTGATTGATTTCTGGGACAGCCCGAACAACAACGTCGCCACCACGACCCCCGTCGCCACCTGAAGGCCCCGCCTTTGGTTTGTATTTCTCTTGACGCCAGCGAACAACCCCGTTTCCACCGTTACCTGCCTTTGCGTATATAGTAAGCTCGTCTACAAACATATGACTTGACAGAGTACCGTATATACTATGAAAAAGCAATGGCGAAGCCATTGCTTTTTCATCTACACACTATCTATCACCTACTTACCGTTAATGAAGTGACTGCCCACAGTACTTACAAGACTCATCAAGAGTGATCCGAGGAGCGCATACCAGAAACTAACCACTGCAAACCCTTCAATGAACGAAGCGGCAAAGAGGAAAAGAGCTGCGTTTATAACAAGAGCAAACAAACCAAGTGTGAGAAGCGTTATTGGTAATGTCAGTACGATTAATACTGGTTTGAGTACAGCATTAAATACTCCCAGTATGATGGCAGCAACAATAGCGGTATAGATGCTATCGACTGTAATCCCAGGTACATAGTTAGCTATGAGTAAAAGTCCAAGGGCATTCCATAGGATGCGCAAAATAATTGTCATAGATATATTGTAACCCCATTATAAAAGCCCGCAACTAGTTGCGGGCTTTTATACCTTATCTGACGAGCGTCCACCCCGCGCGGAGTAATTCTTCTGCTCGTTTATACTTGAGTTCTTTTGTTTCTGTGCCATTTGTTATGGTCACCAGTTCATTACGACCAATTTCTTCACCCTTCACGACAGGAGCTCCTTTGGTGTTTTTGCTTTCCATAGTCATGCCAGCTGCTTCTTGCGCTGCTTCTGATTCTTGCTTCCTGGCTGATTCCTCTTTTGCAACCACCTGTGGTTGCAGGTTAGGAAGTACCTCGGCAATTCGATGTGCGGTAATTTCTTGCATCTCCTTAAAGAGTCTCGTTCCTTCTTTCCGATACTCAATCAATGGATCTCGCTGTCCATATGCGCGCAAACTGACACTTGACCGTGTGTAGCTCATTACTTCAAGGTGTTCCACCCACAGCATATCTGTCATTTGTAGTGCGAGTCGGCGGAAGAGATCAAGGAACACACCCTCTCCAAACTCAGCCTTCTTAGACTCAATTGCAGAAGCCAATGATTCATCAAGGGCTGCCACTTCCTCAAGAACAGCGGCTACTTCTGTCTCGTCATTTTTTAGTAGTCGATTTCGTCTGTCATAAATAACTTGCCGTTGCTGATTAAGCACATCGTCATATGCCAAAACCTGCTTACGAGAATCAAAATGAAATCCTTCAATCTTTGTTTGGGCGCTTTCTAGTGTATTTGAAATCATCTTCATCTGAATAGGCTCGTCTTCAGGGATACCGAATGTTCCCATGAGATTTTTTACCCGCTCACCGCCGAATACACGCATAAGTGAGTCATCCATCGAAACATAGAATTGCGTCTTCCCCATATCACCCTGACGCCCAGCACGACCACGAAGCTGGTTGTCGATACGTCGTGCTTCGTGACGTTCAGTACCAAGTACAAAGAGTCCGCCAAGTGCCTTCACAGCTTCAGCTTCTTCTTCGGTTGCATCCGGCCCACCGAGCTTGATGTCGACACCACGACCTGCCATGTTGGTCGCGAGAGTTACTGCTCCTTTCCGTCCGGCCGCTGCAATAATCTCACCTTCTCGCTCGTGATTCTTGGCGTTGAGCATTTCGTGCTGTACACCAGCGTTTCTGAGCGCTTCAGAAAGACGTTCGTTTGATTCAATCGAGGCTGTTCCGATAAGAATTGGTTGTCCTGTTTCGTTGACCTCTTTTACTTTCTTAATAATGGCGGTGAACTTTCCTTTTTCATTTTGGTAAATGAGGTCATTTTCATCAATACGTTTTACCGGACGATTGGTTGGTACCGGAATGACCTCAAGCTTATACACCGTATAAAATTCTTCTTGTGATGTCATGGCTGTACCAGTCATCCCGCCAAGCTTTTCGTACATGCGGAAATAGTTTTGATACGTAATTGATGCGTAGGTACGACTTTCACGCTGGATACGAACTCCTTCTTTTGCTTCGATTGCTTGGTGTAGTCCGTCTGACCACCGTCGGCCTGGCTGCAAACGGCCAGTGAACTCATCTACAATAACTACCTCACCATCTCGCACAACATATTCCTTGTCATTGGTATACAGTGCTTTGGCTTTTACGGCCGTTTCTAGATGATGGACAAAGCGAATTCCCTTCTCAGTATAGATATTTTCAATACCGAGCATTTTTTCAACCGCTTCAATTCCTTCATCGGTAAGGGTAGCGCTCTTGAGTTTTTCATCAATAGTGTAATGAGTTTCTGCAGTAAGTTTAGCCGCTACGCCGGCAAAGGTCGTGTACAGATTTTCTGCCTCTGGTGCTGGGGCAGAAATAATAAGTGGTGTTCTGGCTTCATCAATAAGAATAGAGTCAATTTCGTCCACGATCGCAAAGGCGTGATTTTTTTGACGAAGTCGTTCTACTTCATATTCGATATTGTCACGAAGGTAATCAAACCCAAACTCGCTGTTTGTTCCGTATGTAATATCGGCCGCGTACGCTTCAGTTCGAGTACACGGACGCAAAAATTCGTAAACAACTTTAAATGATCCATGCTCATCACGTTCTGCATCATCAGCAACATGCGCAGTGTCATAAAGATATGACGCATCGTGATTGATAACCGCCACTGAAAGTCCGAGAGCGGCGTATACTTGCCCCATCCAAACCGCATCTCGTCTCGCGAGGTAATCATTCACGGTCACAACATGCACACCCTTACCGGTGAGCGCATTGAGTGATGCTGGGAGTGTAGCCACCAGGGTCTTTCCTTCACCGGTACGCATTTCAGTAATCTTTCCCTGATGAAGAATAGTTCCCCCCACCAACTGAACATCATAATGACGCATACCAAGCGTTCGCTTAGCTGCCTCCCTCACACAAGCAAACGCATCAACCAAGACTGTATCAAGCTGGGCTGCCTCTCCGGCTACCTGGTCTTTCAGTGCCAAAAATGTATGCTGCAATTCTTCATTTGAGAGGGCCAAAAGCGCCTCTTCCTTGGCATTTATTGCCTTAATTAAGGGTTGAATTGTTTTAAGCTCTTTTTCGTATGTAGGGCCAAAAAATCTATCTAGAAATGACATAGACGGTAGTATACGCCTATTTTACCCAAATAAAAAGAACGGCTTTGAAAACGCAAAACGCTCTCTTACGAGAGCGTTACGCTATAAGCTTTACACGGAGATGGCGAACCTCCTCCGCGTTACTTACTTTTTTTTCTTTGGTGCGGCCTTCTTCTTTGCAGGAGCTTTCTTAGCAGCCTTCTTTGCTACCTTCTTTGCAGGAGCCTTCTTTGCTACTTTCTTCACTGCCTTCTTTACAGCCTTCTTTGCTACTTTCTTAGCTGGTGCCTTCTTGACTACCTTCTTTGCAGGAGCCTTCTTTGCTACCTTCTTTTTTACTGCCATAAGATTGTGTGGTGAGAATAGTTTAATAATGTCGACCGCAATCTCTTCTCGAGTCAAAGAACAAATCAATGAGAAGATTTTTGCTTTACATTAATTATCTCTCGAAAAAAATTAAAAACAATTTTTTTTAAATTTTTTATGTGGAAAACTTTTTTTATAATTTTTTATTTTTTCTTAAAAAATTTTTTATAAAAAATATTTTTTGTATTTATACAAATTGTACTTCACATTCTATTGTGATATTTGTTTTTTCAAAAACAACTTCCGAAATATTTTTTACAAACTGCTTTACTGCTTGAGCTGTTGCTCCCTCATGCGCAATAAGCACGAGTGCTTGTTTTTCAAAAAGACACACATCACCTTCACAGTACCCGCGCAACCCGCACACTTTATCGAGAATAAACCCTAGAGATACCTTCACACGTCCATCCGCTTGCTCGTAGGCAGGAACTAGAGGATGTCGCTCTTTCAAACTGGCA
>JACCDG010731276.1_pt1 | contig 16149 bp, 16 predicted proteins | sample 7442471 | NCBI WGS metagenome assembly JACCDG01 (sample SAMN15323444, study PRJNA562643) | freshwater metagenome | isolation source: river surface water | place: USA:Blue River Watershed | collected 2017-08-17 | reverse complement strand
TAACAACGTGGTAACTGGAGGGCTTAACACGGTCGCCCTGCGCTGCCCAGCTCATCCAATTTTTTTAAAAACTCTTAAGCTTGCAAACATCAGCATTGCGGCGCCTCCCGCAAATCTACAGAAAAAGATTAGCCCCACTACCGCGGACCACGTCCTTGATGGCCTTGCTGGAAAAATAGCCGCTGTACTTGATGCTGGCACATGTGAGTATGGTATCGAATCCACCGTAATTGATTTGATCTCACAAATCCCTCAAATTTTACGCCATGGACCAATTTCACAAGCAATGCTTGAAGAAGTATTGGGAGAAGCGGTACTTAGCCCAGATGCAGTTTCTGACAGCATTCCAGGAAGAGTCGTTCATTATCATCCAAAAAACCCGGCGCTCCGCATGTCGCTAGAAGAAATTCAACGATACGTGATCATCAACCCTAAAAAATGGTTTGCTATTGTCCACTACTCCCCCCTACACATCAAGGGCGACGGCCGCTACGTATCTATCTTGCTACCACGCAAAAATCGAGAATATGCTTCGTCTTTTTATGCCGCTCTTCACGAAGCAGACAAAGACTGCTTTGAAATAAAGGGTGAGTGTGAAATTTTAATCGAAGAACCGCCAAAAACGCCCGAATGGGATGGCGTCCGTGATAGACTTGCCAAGGCAACAACCAAACCCTAAAAGGGATAGGTTTTAACCACCAAAAATGCTAAGCAACTACGGTTTTTTAGAAAATAGGGCATTTTTAAGCTGCCGAGATTGACAGCATGCGGGCTTACGAGTACCATCTCTGAATGTACCTTTACACAAAGGTTGTTATTTGCGCCCATAGCTCAATTGGATAGAGTACCAGACTACGAATCTGGAGGTTAGAGGTTCGACTCCTCTTGGGCGCACCAGTCTTCGTTCTGCGAACTTCGTCTGGCTGCGGCGCAGCAGGCAAACCAGAACAAGACTGTCCGAAGTAGCTGTAAGCGTAAACGGACCATTGAATTTGTTCCTCTTTACGAATACACGTATCCTACAGATTTTCCCCTTTTATGATCATTGATTTTTTCTGATTAAACACGCACCTGGAATAACAAATTGGAGAGATGGCTGAGAGGTCGAAAGCGCTTGCCTGCTAAGTAAGTATCTGGACAAAAATCCGGATCGAGGGTTCGAATCCCTCTCTCTCCGCCAGTCCTAGTTCTGCGAACTTTGCCGGGGATGCTCAGTAAACGTTTAATCAAAATCAAAAATTGAAATTTCTGGAGAGATGGCTGAGCGGTTGAAAGCACCGGTCTTGAAAACCGGCATACCCTAGCGGGTATCGTGAGTTCGAATCTCACTCTCTCCACCAGTCTTCGCTACATAAATGTAGCTTCGTCTGGCTTCGCCACCCACCGCAAAGACAGTCCGACGTAGCCCTGGCGTAGATAGACCAATCAAAATACCTGCCTTAATAAAAAACAATCAGGTCAATCATGAGAACTCTTTTCCAAACCTCCTTCACCTCGCCCCTGGGCGAAATGATCGCCATCGCAAGCAATACGTCACTCCTGGCACTCGCTTTTACAGATCAACCAAATATTAATCAAAGAATTTCTACCCTAGCTTCACAGCTCAATGCAACGCGTATTCCTCAAGAAAATGTCGTCCTTACCTTGCTCAAATCTGAGCTAGATGCCTATTTTTCAGGTGACCTCAAAAACTTTTCAACTCCCGTTACCCCTCACGGGACACCTTTCCAGCAAGCTGCGTGGAAAGCATTACAATCAATTCCGTACGGCACCATGTCGCACTACCAAGCTCAAGCCACAAGTTTATTTCAGCCCACTGCATTCAGAGCATGCGCACGCGCCAACGGCGGTAACTGGATAGCAATTGTCATTCCATGCCACCGCGTCATCAAAAAAAATGGTGATTTGTGCGGTTATAATGGCGGCCTATGGCGCAAGGAATGGCTCTTGAAACATGAAGCACAAAATTCTATAAAACCAGGTTTTTTAATAGGCAACACGCACCTAAACCTCAAATGACGCTCTTTTCGGCTTTTTTAAAGGCGAGCTGTATTTAAGAAAAAACACATGTTATCTTCTCCTTGTTAGGGTCATGAATCTGCACAAAGGTTTTCATGAAGCAATTTTGGTTTTTTCTTGTGCTTTTTTCATCGCTTGCTCTCCACGCAAGGAATGAAAAACTACTGTTTTCGCAAACGCGCTGGCGCCCAAGAACTGGAACCCTTAACAAAACAACGCTATGGCACGACCACCTTGAGCACCGCTCTCCTTTCCCTATGGCCGAAAAAATCTTTAACTTCACGAGTGACGAAGCGGCGTACGAATTAGCTTGTTTTTCTTCCAAGCCAACACATAGATCCTTACGAAGTTCAGCAGGAATGAACATCTGGTTGGTTGCAAAATTTTTTGATGAAAAAGTAACAGCTTTTATAGAAGAACAGGAGCTCTTACGAACTACTTTTTCATGCTTTTTTAGGATGAAAGAACCGTTAAAAAATCTGCTTGTAACGGTATCCCTCGAAAAAGACAAAGAGCTAGGCCTCACTGGCGAGGTCATCTTGAAGGGCCACCGCAAAGAGATTTCTCCAGAGTTAATCAACCTTGTATCTGCAGCGTTAATTGACGATCCCCTGGCAACCCGCATTGGATTAGGAAAAATTATATCAGTTCTTACATTCTGCACGGCATGGCTCAACCGAAAACGCATTCCCCAATACAGACGCCTATTTATGAAACCAGAACGGCGCTCGTCATCAACACAAACAAACAAAGAAGTCCCAGATCTCGAGCATGTTTTACACGAAGCAGAGGCTCAAATTGATCCAGCAACCGCACCACTCCCTCAAGCCTTGAGTTTTAGTGAGATGCAAACAATCTCGATTGAGGACAAGAAAACTCTTGGCGTCTCCGAAAAAACAACCCAAACACCCCCTGAAAAACCCAAACCCAACGCAATACCTCACGCTTTGAGTACAAGTAAAGTAGAAGTAGTTTCGATTCTTAGCGGCAGACCCCGCGAAACCTGCGATAAAACAACACAGGCAGAATATGAAGAACCAATACCCCCAAGTCCTCCTGTAGAAATGCCTCCAGAGATAACAATTGAAGCCCTCCAAAGGGTAATGATTGATTACCCCGCTAGCACCGTATTGCAGTGTTATCGTGAGAAATACAAAGAAAACGCAGAAAAACTCTTAGAGATAAAAACTAAATACTCAATGCACTATCCGTTTGCGAATGGAAAGGCGCTCCTTACCATTCATGGGCTTTCAGGGTTGAATGATGCTTCGTTTCCAGAACCCCGAGAAGACACCGTCTTTGTGTGGTACTTTGATACCGCATGCCTACCCGGAAAATCTCTCGCAAGCGCAATCTGCGAAATCGGTAACTGTAAAAGAGCAAAGCAAAAAGGCTCTTTCATGATCATAAAAATAAGCGATAATCCCTCTCGTAGTTTATGGACACTTCTTTGCGATGGTAAAATAGTCAAAGATGCCAACCAACAGAGCCTGGGTTGCATTTTTTCAAAGCTCAAAAAGCTCCTTTATAAGCAAGCCGATCAAACCGTTTTTGAAAGACTCATAATACCCTCCCCAGCACCCAGGGACAAAACTTCAGCAGAGGGGCGCCGAAAATCCCCAAAAACTCCACCTTGCATAGAAGAACCAACAATTCTTGATCCATACTCAGAAATTATAGAAATCTTACGATCCAAAAGCTGCAATTTTTTTTGGTGGCAAACTGGCGTTGTGAGCAACACCTTTTCTTCTTTTTGCGAGAAACACGGCAAGCTTTTTGAGTCAGAAAGTGATTGCTCCATGCGCTATCCGTTTGCGAATGGAAAAAAACACCTCACGATTCATAGCCTTTCTGACCTTACTGACACTTCATTTCCTGAACCCCAAGGCGACACAGTCTTTGTGTGGTATCTTGAACTACCAGAAAAATCTTTCACGAGCACATTAGATCTTATTAGCAAATGCAAAAAAGCTCGTAAAATGGGTTCATTCATGCTTATACAAACAACTGACAGCCTACCCCATCACGCCTGGACACTTCTTGTTGATGGAGAAATAGTCGAAAAAGCTAAACAAGTATGTATTGCAACAGCCCTTGAACAACTTGCACAAAAACTTGCAACTCAAGCCGATCAAGCAGTTTTTCAGAAAGAAAGTACGCTAAGTCAAGAGCAAACAGATAAAACACCGCCAAAGCCACGCACGAAATCCCCAAAAACCTCACCCCGTAGAGAAGAACCAACAACCCTTCAATCGCTCGCAGAAATCATGCCTGAAATCACGCTTGAAGAACTGCAAAGACAAATCTTAGATAATCATACCTGGCTTTATCCTAGCGTTAGCTCTGACAAGCTTTACGAAATACACGATCAAAAAAGACTTCTTTATCCATTTAAAAACGGAAAAAAACATATTGTTATCGTTAAACTTCGCTGGCTTGATGAAAAGTCATTTCACAGAGTGCCGGATGACAAAGACGCTGTGATTATATGGTGTTTTGATGCGGCCTTCCATAGAATGTCTCTTATTGAAACCGTAAAGCAAATTAATTCGCACAAAAAAACCTTGCCTCACGATCACTTTGCAAACTCCTTTATAATCATAAAAGACCAAGGGATTGGCGGCTTCAATAAAGATTGCGATTGGACTGTTTTGTGTGACGGAGAAGCAAGCAGAAGGAAGGGTTCGGCAACATGGAAAGCTCAAGATGTCATTCGCTTCATTATGTTTGACCTAGATAGCGTTAACGCAGCAACAATAGGACATAAAGGCGATCGCCGTAAAACCAAGTAATATGCTCTTGTCGCCATCTAAAAATCAGAAGCTCACAGCAACCTTGCAAAAGCCAGATCACCGTCCTACCATAAAACTACGTGCCTCAACGAAGCCTGCATCACAAGGATTCATAAAGTTTGTATGAAGTAGAGGAGATACACAATGCCAGAGAAAAAGCTTAACTCAATACAAAACGCAGCAAGAAAAACAAGCGACAAGGTTCACGAAGTTCCAGATCCCGCGGCAACCTACGCAGAGCTTATTCAAGAGGGCTCAGAGGGAGCTGCTCCGCGCACAGATTATGCACACGAAGAGCGTGACCAATTTGGCCGGACCATCAGTGATGATGATGACTACTTTCAAGAAAGCTTGGGGCAATCTCAAATAAAAACGCGCCACACATCGCTTGAAGCTATCGAAGAAGATCTTGAAGATAACGAAGAAGACACCCTGGAAGAAATAGACGAATACAGCGATTAATTGCCGCAAATTATAGCTGGCAACCAATCACTTAAACAAAAAGAGGCTGAGTCGCTCGAGACGCAGCCTCTTTTATTGTTTCAGTACATTGTTCATTTTCATTGGCCCAGTTCAGCCAAAATTGTCGAAAAAAATCTGGCATCCGCTCAATAGCCCCATCACCATACATCAAAAAAATAAAACCCTTCCAATACACCCTCATTTAAACGTTTTCAAGCCCTTCAAAAATAAAATAGGCCATCTTAAAGGGACTTTGGGTTGGATTGCCAAAGAGAGACTACGGGTCTACTCTGAAAATAGATGTGGGATATAACAAGAGGAAAAAGAGAGGATCGTACAGACATGTAAAAAAAAAGGGTTAACTTATGTGACCTACAGAACAATTAAAGACCTTCCAACAAATATCAAAAACAATCTTCCAACCAATGCTCAAGAGCTATACAAAAACACCTTTAATCATGCGGTAGAAGAATTCGAATCCACGCACGATTATGAAAGCCTTGCCAACAAAGTGGCGTGGGCAGCGGTAAAACAAAAATTTCATCGCGAAGCAAATAACCAGTGGGTTCCAAATAATTCCTCGACTCAAAGCCACAGCAACACCCAACAACAAGCTGGATTTCGTAGTTTTCAACTAGAAACACCACAAGCAACATCAGAATCAAATGTATTTTATGCCAGTGGACGCGAGCAACGCTCTGGAGGGGCTTATCGTGACCGTGGAACAGACGACTACGGTAGTTCTCATAGACAATCTGCATCATCAGAAAGACCTTCGCGCTCTTACCATGAGGATGAAGATCAACAACAATACCGATCCTCATCTCAACAAGATAATCGTAGATCTGGTTCTCAAGAATCGCACGATAGACGCTCAGAAGCAGCTCAACATCGCGAACGCGACGAGTACGGTCAATTTGTAAGCGAAGATGATAATCGTAATCAACATCAACGCCGATCTTCGCGAGAAGATGGTTATAGATCCAGCTCCCAGACCTCTTCGCACGATAGACGCTCAGAGGCTGCTCAAAACCGTGAACGCGACGAGTACGGTCAATTTGTCAGTGAAGATGATAGTCATAATCAAAATCAACGCCGATCTTCTGATTACGATAATCACAGAGGAAGTCATTCCGATACACATCACAGTCGATCTGAAGTTGCACAGCATCGCGATCGTGATGAGCACGGAAGATTCGTAAGCGAAGATGAAAGGCATTCCTCCTCTGGCCATGATGCTCGCAGATCCACAGCTCAACATCGCGAGAGAGATGAGCACGGACAGTTTGCAAAAGAAACAGACAACCGAAGTTCATCTCCAGATCAGCAACATCAAGGAGGACATGGCGACAGGAAAAACCGAAACCACCAACCCCACAAAAGTAATTCATAAGTCGTAATGTAAAAAAGAGCCGGTCGATTTACTCTCGCACGGCTCTTTTTGTCCCTATCTATAATCTAATAAAAGTACATAGGAGCTCATATGCCTCACAGAAACCTCAAACACCTTCCAAGCGAAATCAGACACGCACTTCCCCCACGCGCCCAAAAGCTTTATAAAGATATTTTTAATAAGGTGGCAGAACAATTTGATGCTTCTTCAGATTATGAACCTATTGCACATCAAATTGCATGGGACACCCTAAAGCGCAAATATCGCACCTCAAAAATTCATATTCAAGCACATGAGGGCGATGTCTTTAAGGGTAAGCTGCATTGATTTCTCCATTTCAACACAAAAAGAGGCTGGGGCATTCGTTTCCAGCCTCTTTTGCTTGCTAGGAAAATCGGCTTATAACCTTTTACCCAAATCAACCGCATTAAGATCAATCGAGGTGTCCTCAGCCCATGGCATATCTTCATACCCCAACTCACGGTACAAAGATATCGCTTCGTGTGCCGCATGAAGTCTCACAACGCTGCAACCCTGCTGCCGCATCCACCTCTCTGCAAATTTCATAGCTGTTGAGGCATAACCCTTATTTCGCTCTTCTGGCAATGTAGCCAAGCTTCTCACCGCAAAACTTCCACCATCCAGGTCTTCAACATGCACTAGAGAAACTATCTTGGTCCCAACGTACAACACAAAATGATAATGTCGCGGATCACGTATCGTCGGGTAGTTACGGTCATACGTCATGCCAATAGGCTCAAAAAGATACTTTTCACACATCGTGTGATAGATTTCCCATTCGCGATCGGTACACACAAACATCAATCTTGGCTCTAAACTCATCCCTGCTTTTGCATCAATCGCCCCAATAAAAGCATCTTTGCCATTGCAGTATCCCAAGCTGTCATAAGGAAATTGCTGCGCAAGTTGCTGTTTTAGTTCTCCGTAAGCAAGAGCATCCTCTGGATGAGACCTCATCCAATCACGGAATTTTAGATGTCGTTCAATTTCGGGTGAGCCTTGCTCAAAAATATGCACGTGATGCGTCCGGTTATCACCACCCTTCTGGAAGTACCGGCGGAAAGGAATGCCAAACTCTCCCTGCGGCTCGTACCCAAGGGCTTTTAAAGCATCATTCGCAGCATCAACTTTGGTGATATCACGCACCACAGGAATCATGTCAATGAGAGGTTTGGCTGCAAGGCCTGGAACCGATGTTGAGCCAATGTGGTGCACCTCAAGACAATTGTCACCTAAAGCTCGCTTAATCTTTTCCGCCTCTTGCTTAAACATTTCTGGCCACGCAGGGTTGTATGCTACAACTTCTATTTTTCTCATATCAGCATCCCTCAAAACCCAAAATCCACCAGTTCAACGTAGCAAAATGCGCCGGAAATAAAAGCACGCTGCTTCCCCTGTCCCAAAAGCGTGGTATCCTGGACACAGTGATCACAAAAGAACGTAAGGAGAGCTGCTATGACCCCCACAGAAAATCGCGGAATGTTCTTTGTTGGCGTAGGCTGCATTTTTATAAAAAATGGCGATGTCCTCACGGTGTTTCGCAACAACTGCAAAAAAAATAATAACAAACATGGTCTTATTGGCGGCCTTGTAGAACATGGCGAATCTGTCAGACAAGCTGCCGTCAGAGAAATTTTTGAAGAGGTCGGCGTAACCGTAAAACCAGAAGACCTCAAACTCGTTCACACCATATCCTCACGTGAAGACAATATAGAAACAGTTGGGCACTATTTCTTGGTTGAAAAGTGGGATGGCGAACCTTACAACAAAGCATCTGACAAGCATGATCGCATTGAATGGTTTGACATGGATAAGCTCCCAGAAACACTCATTGAGCGCAACCGGCAAGCCATAGAAAATATGTTTGAAGAAATTTCTTACTCAGAATACGGCTGGTAGGCCCCTTCCACTCCAGAAAAAGCATGCTATTCTTGAGCACGCAGGACTTACAGCCGTTTCTTTGAGTTTTCTATGTCATTCGAGAATAAATTAGTCGCAATCATAAACAAAGATATCGAAGTTGGTGTTGGTATGAACGCAATTGCCCATATGACCATCGGGCTCGGCGCACAACTCAACAACGGAATTCTCAGGCTTGACAGCTATCAAGACAAGGACGGCAACAAATATCCGAACATTTCTCAAATGCCTTTTATCATACTCAAAGGCAAATCGGGCGAAATTAAAAAAACCATCCACGCAGCGCGTGAAAACAAAATCAAGCATGGCGTGTTTCTTAACACCATGACAGGCGGCACTTACCTTGAACAAATTGATAAGACCAGTGAGACACCTGAAGAGCAACTTGTTTTTTATGGCGCTGTGCTCTTTGGCCCCTGGGAGCTCGTCAGCCAACTCACCAAAAAGCTTTCGCTGTACAAATAACCACCAACTCGGAAAAAATCCATGCCCGTTCTCAAAATACAAAACCTCACCAAAACGTTTACTTCAGGTTTTTGGCCATTTACCAAAACAACGTCCTACACCGCTGTTGACAACATTTCCTTTGAGATTCAGCCCGGTGAAATTCTTGGATTCCTGGGACCCAATGGCGCAGGCAAAACAACCACCATTCAAATGCTTTTGGGCACGCTCACTCCCACAAGTGGATCAATCTCTTATTTTGAAAGCGACTTTAGAAAAAACCGCGTTGAGCTACTCAAAAAAATTGGATATTCCAGCGGCTACGAGCGGCTTCCCGCGCAACTCAGCATTGAGGAGAATCTTGATATCGTAGGGCGTATTTACGGCCTAGACTCACTGCAACGCCAAAAACAGATCGAAAAACTCTTACGTGCTTTTGGGATGTGGGAAAAGCGGGACGAAAAAACAGGCACACTCTCTGCTGGCCAAGCAACACGCGTGATGCTCTGTAAAGCCTTCATAGCAAATCCAGCTATCGTGCTGCTTGATGAGCCAACCGCATCACTTGACCCTGATATTGCCCTTGAAGTGCGCGCATTCATTCTTGAGCAACGCGCACAACTCAATACATCCATTCTCATTACCTCACACAACATGGATGAAGTTGCACAGTTATGTGACCGTGTACTCGTGCTCAAAAGTGGATCAATTATCGCCAATAACACACCAGAACAACTTACACAGTCAATCGCTCAAGTCACCGTTCATTTAACGATTACCGATGAATTTGAACGCACTACCTCGCATCTCAAACAAATGCAGTACCAATTCACTCACAACACAAATACCGTTGCCGTCAAACTTGACGAACACCAGATTGCTCAATTTCTTGCGTCCCTTGGTTCACAGAACATCAATTACTCGCATATTTCAATTGATAAGCCCACGCTTGAAGACTATTTTTTGAGTATCAAATAAAAAGGCCAATTCCATGTTTTCATTTCAATCTGCTTGGGCGATCACACTGCGCTACCTGCGTCTCTGGAAAAACGACCCCAACGTCCCACTCTTCAACATCTACTGGCCCATCCTTGATATCCTGACCTGGGGTTTTCTTGGTACGTGGATCCAGGGACTTCAATCAACAACTTCTAACAACGTCACAGTAATCATTGTCACGGGACTTTTGCTCTTCCAGGTCTGCTCTCGCGGCTGCAACGGTCTGTGCATCGCCCTAATTGAAGAAATGTGGTCAGACAACGTGGTAAACCTTTTTTCGCTCCCTATCAACATGACCGAATGGATTTGCGGCACCATCATGCTTGCCGCAATCAACATGTGCTTGGTCACCACCGCCTGCATGGGGCTGACGTTTTTGCTCTACAGCATCCCTGTGTGGCAAACAATCACCACCTTTTTGTGGTTCGCCCCACCCCTCTTTTTAGCCTGCTTATGGCTTGGTTTCACCAGCTTGGCTATCATCATCACCCTTGGAAAGCGCGGTGTTGAAATGGGATTTGTTTTTGCATGGTTCTTTTTGCCATTCTGCGGCGCCTACTTCCCCGTTGAAGTCTTACCTGCTTGGGGCCAAACGATTAGCGCATTTTTGCCCATGAGTTCAGTCTTTGCAGGCCTACGCGCCTACCTTGGGCACAACCAAGACCCAACGCCCTTCCTACTCAAAGGGTACGCAATGGGCGCTCTCTATGCTTTGGCATGCATAGCTCTTTTTGTGTATGCATTTAGCCGCAGCAAAAAGCTTGGCCTTGCGCGGCTTGCAGAATAAACACCCAATTTCTTATAGAAAAGTACTCATCGTTCTTTTTTTAGAAAAAAGAGGTCCTTTTCTGCCACAAAGACACAATTCTTCATTACTTCACACCCGAAGTAGAATGATCCCTGTACTATAATTGTGTTAAAAAAAGGAAAATCTCATGACAAAAAACCGCTTAATTGCCCTAGGTTCTGTTGAGTTTTCATTGTAACCACGAAAGAGCGCCAACAAGACTTAAGGTTGCTAAATAGTTTCTAATCGTCTTCTCATGACGCATGGAAACGCGGTGGAAGTGTTTTATTTTTCCGAAAAAGCGTTCGATGTAGTTTCTCTCTTTATAGAGAATTTGATCGTAAATTACAGGTTTTTTTCTGTTTGATCTTCCGGGAATCACTGGAATACAGTCCCGTTGTTTCAAGAAGTCTCTAAACTTGTCTGAGTCATAGCCTTTGTCTGCTAAAACATGTGTTGAAAAGAGTGATTGGCAAAGTGTTTGACGCCATAGAAACATCACTTACATTTCCAGCTGTTATAATGAATTTTAAAGGCAATCCAAGTGCATCGACGAGAGCGTGTATTTTAGTTGTTAATCCGCCCCTAGATCGGCCAATTGCTTCAGGCAAATTATAGCGATACCCGGCTGCTGATGCATGTGCTTTGACTATTGTTGAATCGATCATTACATGCTCAAGATCGGGATCTTGAATGCATTCTTCAAAAAGTAAATCCCAAACCTTATTCTTCGCCCATTCACTAAATCGTTTAAAAACAGTGTTCCATTTGCCAAAACACTCCGGCAAAGCTCGCCAGCGAGCTGCATTTCGAATTATCCAACAAACGGCTTTTAAAAAATTCTTTGTTCGAGCTTCGTTTTTTACGTGAACATACTTACTTTTGAGCAAAATATTAAAAATTTTGGTCCAAGATTCTTCTATGATAAGATTTTCTTGCATGATAGTGCGCCTGAGCTTTTGTGAAGTGGCCCATTAAATCGCACTATCATGCTTCAAAGTCAGTTTTTTAAAAGCTCAACAGAACCTAAGTCTTTTGGTTGCTATTGCGATTACAAGTCATATCAACGCCATGCTTCCCTCCGCAACTGTTGAATCGCTATTTCAAGCGGAAGTCCGCCGCGCAAGAGAGCTTATTGCATCAATAGAAGCTCTTACTCCCCCTGCTCTATCTGCTTTCATTATTGCAGACGAGCTCTTTGAGGGCACTTCCATAACAAGCACCTTGCGTTACGAAATTCGCAGACAACTATCTGAGATGAGCCACTCATCACCTACTTACGCCAACTACCGAGAGATGCTGAATAATCTTTGGCGATTACAACAGATGCATATACCAGGCGACGAAGAATTACTCTATAAAGAGCTCCTCTTTGATGTTTGCTGGAAAGTAATACAAGTAATTTGCAGTCCTGATACCGCAACCAAACTCTCTCTTAAGGACAAATTAGGGCTCACAAATGACCTTATCACAATACTAACGGGCTACAGTGTTATTCCCGATGCAATAAAAACAAAGGCCCAGGAAGCAGCACGATTAGCAAGCAATATTCAAAAAATAAAACACATAAGAGCAATTCAAGATGAACTTCGCACAATCACCAAAGAGAGCCTACGAGCAAGCATTTTTGCCTACACAACCCCGTCAGATACATCTTCTGCCGCAGCAACAACCGATGAAGAAGAAGATCTATACTCATAATCTGTAATACAAAAAATAAAAAAGCTCCGGTTTTGAATCGGAGCTTTTTTTGTTTTCACAGCCACCCAGACGCCCAAGCTTTTTCTTGCGCATATCATCAAGACCAAATTTTTTTAGGCTCTACGCCTTGGCTGGCAAAGCTTTTTTTGTGTAGGCTTTTAACCACAGCAAAAAGCCTGGCCTTCCTAGCTCGCTATGACACCTATTTTAAACGGATATACTATGAAACAAATCAAAAAACTTTTGATTGCCGCTCTTGTTTTTTCTGGGCTTACAATGCACACAATGAGTATTTGGAATGGCGCAGGAGCCATAAATTATGAGGCCTATAAAAAAGGCTCTGTGTGTGAAAGCTGGCTGCAAGCAGAAACAATCCGAGTCTCTATGGTTAACGTTAACCTTTCGAGCGATTATGAAATCCAAGCACGTACAGATTTTTTTGAAGCACTTACCAACTTCTGCGCGTGCTATGTTGCTACCAGCAACGCAAAAGAGGTTTTAAGTAGTCTGATTGCGTATGACAATGCACTTCAAACAGGCTTAGGATGGACCATGACAGAATACACGGCGCACATTGAACCAGCGCAACAAATATACCTTGATAAGTTTTATGCGATGACAATTGCTCTGGATAAATTAACAACAGCTCATGGGCTCTTTCTTGCCATTTTTACTACCCCTGAGATGAATATGCTCGAAGCAATGAGAAGATTAAGCCTAAACACAAGCCTCATCGATAATGATTCCAAAGACTTGCGCGACCATGCCACTATTCTGCTCACCTTTGCAAAAATATGTATGGATAGCTGCGCAAGAAAAGCCTAGGCGGGGAATACCTAGTTAAGGGCTTATCCGAAAACTCCTGACATTCGAATAAGCCCTAACAAATAATACCCTTATCAAAATAAGGTACGCACAAAAAAAGAGGCCGGTTGGCAAGATAGAACTTTTTTATCTAATCAAACCATGCATAGACAATCACGCTGTGCTTCTATTTCTTTTTCAAATTCTTCATCCGAAGGAAATGCAAGATTTTTTTGATTAGCCATTTCTTCAAAAACCTTTTCATTGGCGCACGCTGTGGGAAGATGTGCGATTAAAAAGGCTTTGAGCCATGGGTCTAGGGGCATATTATTTTTCATCACAAATTTGTGAGTCTCTTCATCATATTTAATGAGTTTTTCTGTAATGTACGCCATCAGGTAATAGTGTAAAGCGCGCTCAGGATACGATGTGTGGCTATTATGCGTCTGACGTTCTTCTGCAGATAATTCAAATTTTGTGTAGGATGCAAGCCCAAAATCAGAGAGAAAAAATTCTGAGCCATTGGTTAAGAAATTTAAAAGATGGGGATCTGAATGCAAAAGTCCTTTTTTCTGGCAAAAGGCCAAAATACGAGACGCTTCCTTTTCGAGGTGAGCAAGTGCAGCTATGGCTCTTGATGGGTTTTTGGCGAGCTGAACATCAAGCCAGTCAATAGCTAAGTGGGGAATATATTCAAGAAAAAGTACAAGTTCGTATGGAGCGGTCTCTATTGCCAAAAGACGCTGCTGCACCTCAGGAACTTCATCGTCCATTGTGTTTTCACGCATGATTATCTGGTGTCTAAGATTTTCTTTTCGTGGCAAAATGCGCCAGCCATAAAGAAGCGGAAATGAAGGACATTCACCATCAAGAACCCACCGCGTAGCCTCTTGATGGCAAAAGAGCTCTCGCCATACGCCAAATCCCGCAGATCCAACACGGTAATAGCATGGCGGTAATGAGAAAATGTTCCGAGTTGATCGAATATTTTCGGGTCTGGCTTCTAACTCTGTGAGTGGAATCTTCTTAAAAAAGACATTAGTTTTTCCAACAACCAGCGTGCCCGTTTGAGTTCCAACATAGGTAACGTCCTGGCCCGCGCAAGCCGCTAACAATTTTTCCAGTTCCTCATTTTTTAACAGCTCAAGGTCCCGCTTAACACATTCATACGCATGAATACGGGTCACCGTACGCGGGAAAAAAATTAGCCAGATTACACCAAAGGAAAGAGCTACAATAAAGAATTGGAAAGTTTTTTTAGTGCGCATCTTTATCATCTGCATGCAGATACGCCGCAAGTGCAGCGATCACGCTCTGTGAACTGCTTGTTGTGCGATTAAGCACATTGTTGGTCATCAGCCCCACAAAGCCCTCTTTTTGCTTTACGTTACTCGTACTAAAAACAAGATCACACGCATGCCCAAGCTCCAAGCCCTTATGAATGTGCTGCATGATGGTTGTTGGCACCATAATTTTGCCACTCGCTCCAACACCTTGTTTTCCCTGAACATCGCAAACAACAGTCCAGCTTGTATCAAACCAGAGCTCACCAATCTTTTGTAATCCACCTTCTATCCCCACGCCAAAATCTGACTGGACCTGTTGCATAGCTTTTTTCGCACGATTTTGCGCACCGCGAATACTTTCTTCATCGCTCATGGGTTGCGCAGAAACATCAGAGGAAACATCAACACCAACAACTTCTATTGTGGCTTCTGGAAACATTTGCGTAAAAGCACTTTTTGCTGCATTCACCTTCACTGGATTTTTTGACCCAACCGCAACCGTTATTGTTTTTTTATCAATCACAGTACCTCCAAAAGCAAGCCCTGTTGCTAAGCACAGAAACATCATCCCCAATATTTTTGTCATATTCATCTCACACAAAAAACTACTTCAACTTCTCGTACGTAGCTAACGCCTTTTTGCGACTTTCATCAAGATCTACCATAGGAATTGGATAGGTTCGACCAATCACCACACCCGCTTTTTTAAGCTCTGCAGCAGGCGCGCGCCAGGGATCAAACAAGTGTTTTACATCAAGATTTTTGAGCTCAGGAACATATTTTTTTGTGTACTCACCCGTTGGATCATACTCTTTGCCCTGCGTTACCGGATTAAAAATTCTGAAGAAAGGCGCTGCATCTACGCCGCAACCAGCCACCCATTGCCAGTTCTGGCTATTATTTGCCAAATCTGCATCCACCAAATGATCCCAAAACCAGTCTGCTCCGTGACGCCAAAATTGCATAAGATTTTTGGTCAACAATGAAGCGACAATCATGCGCACGCGATTGTGCATGTACCCAGTCTGCAAAAGCTGGCGCATGCCCGCATCCACAATGGGAAATCCTGTACGGCCCTGTTGCCACGCATGCAAAAGTTTTGGATCAGTTTTCCATGGAAAGGCGTCAAATTTTAACTGAAAATTTTTACGATACAAATCGGGGAAATGATACAACAACGAATACGAGAATTCACGCCAACACAGTTCTGTTAAAAACTTCTCGCGATCAGCACTGGGAGCCTTACCTTTCACGTGTTCTGCATGCATTTCATGCCAAATAAAACTGGGCGAAATTTCGCCAAAGTGCAGATACGGTGAAAGATGTGAAGTTTGATCTTTGTCAGCAAAGTCTCTCCCTACCGCATACCCATCCAAACCATCTTTCACAAAAGCCTTAAAGCTTTTTAAGGCCGCATCTTCGCCCGGCTCCCAAAACTTTGCGTAATTGACGGGATGCTTTTTATCAATCAGCTCCAGATCTTGAAGATCTTGCGATTTTTTATCTTTCACAACGTTAAAT
>JACCDG010636167.1_pt1 | contig 16149 bp, 9 predicted proteins | sample 7442471 | NCBI WGS metagenome assembly JACCDG01 (sample SAMN15323444, study PRJNA562643) | freshwater metagenome | isolation source: river surface water | place: USA:Blue River Watershed | collected 2017-08-17 | reverse complement strand
TCCATTAGCATCTGTTGTATAATCGTTGATATACACCCATTCCAGGTCGTACTCCTCCGCTCCGTTTACCTGTGGCCAGCGTATTTCCAATTCGCCCTTGCTACTTAAAGCAGAGGCATTGGAAGTAACCTGAGCCGGATTTATTCCTGCATTCGGATTAAATGTATAATAGCGCTCTACTTCAATTTCGGTTTCAAAATAAACATTTAACTGCTGGAAAGTAATACCGGAAGGAAGCGGATTCGTAGTGTACACCGGCGTAACCGATGCAGACAGGAGGTTTCCGCCGTCAATTTCCACAATAAATTTATCCTTCCAGTTCTGCAACGTTCCGGTATTACTGATACTGAGGTTTTTGGTACTGGTAAAAGCCGTGAAGCTGCCATTCACATATTGCTGCCAGGTTAACTTTACCTGCACATCCAATGTATAATTGGGCAGTGTGCCCGTCATGGAATGATCGATGCCCAATACAAACCTGTTTTTGATTTGTTTGTTATAAAAGAGCTGATTCCATGCCGGATTGCCCTGCATAACATTGTATTGCGGGTCGGTAACCTTCAGACTGAATGTACCTGCCGGACTTACCTCCGAAGCTTTAACCCTTGTGCTGTATTTTTCTCTGCCTGCAAAAGCCTGCAAGCCGATTAAAACAAAAACTAATGCAATTAACTTTCTCATCGTCTAATTTTTAAATTTTTCACTACTACCATTAGAATATATTTACCTGTAAGCGATATGTTTTGTAGGCTGCTTTACAGGAATAATTTTTTCCATTTTTATCGAGGTAATTCAATTCCGAAAAATTCTCTGCTTCCAATTTTGCTTTCACGTCGGTAGAGGTATAATTAATTTCCAGGCGCGGCTTGGTTTTTTCACCTCGCTGATCCCTGCTGATGTCCTGCGCTTCACGGTAATAAAGCACAACTTTTGTCATTAAATAATTTTGTTTGTTATACGTGATTTGTATACGCGCAAACTGTCCGGTTTTTAATTGTAAATCATAAGTAGCCGTATTCCCCTGGCTTGAAAAAGTACTCTTTTCGTATAATTTCATGTATTGCTCAAAATTCCCGAAGTACAGCCCTTCATTCCAGTCGAATAACCTTGTATTGTGTTCACTCAGCGAAATAAGTTTAGACTGATGGTCGATAATGAGGTTGTACTTTTCATTCCGGATGATCTCCATATCTGCCAGTTTATAATGCAGGTTTTCGCCCAGGCGTTTAATTTCGCCCTGCACCACATCAATCGCCTCCTTTGACTTATCATCTTTATAAAGTGTATAACTGAAGCCCACACTCACATTATTTTGCTGGTGACAGGCTTTATTAATGGCCAGCATATCCTGCTTAATATTCTGCGCCAGCGCCGGAAAAGCAAGCATAAGGCAGCAGTTGAGTGTAATGAATAATTTTGACATGATGTTCATATACAGAAGTGCTTAATTATCGTTTCCTGGTATTGTTAACAGATTCCTTAATAGTTTTAATTCCCCGCTCCGTTTCTTTCTTCACCCGAATCAGTTTGCCTTCTTCATCGTATTCGTAAAGCGTGGCATAATTATTCTGATCGAGTTCGGCCATTAAGCGCAGACTTACCGGGTCGTACACATAGGTTTTAAATCCTGCATTTACGGGGTGAATGCGTATGTCGTCGAAATAAGCGTCAACCGACTGGCCGATGGCATTATTCTTCAGATCAATAACCATTTTATAAGCATTGGCAGGCACCGTAAATTTCCCTTCCACCTTTTGCCAGCCATCAATAATGAGGTTATCGGGTGTGTTGGCAGTAAAGCTCTGTGTTGTTCCTATTGGCTGCAGGGCATTGTTCAGGAACCGGATATCAACTCCGGAAGTATAGGTACTCACTGCTGTGGGCTGGTCTTCCCGCACCCACATGCTCACTATGTAATCGCCCGGATCCGGTGCAAAGGAACTGATACAATCGTCGCAGGGAATGCCGCAGTTGGAAGCTGTAATTCTTGTAGTAGCTTTCATCTCCGTTGTACAACCAGGCATTGTAATACTCACTTCAATATCATAGTTGCCAGAAGCAGTAAATGTATAATAGAGAAAATCGGTAGTTGTAACAATTGGAGGTTCGGTGCCAATTTTCCAAGTGTAGGTTCCGGTTTGTGAAGGGGTATTGGCACATCGTACCCTAAGCCTTCCAGGCCTATAAGTACAAGGTGGTGTGTCTAAATCCCATTTTATTGTTGGTGTATTACAACAATTGGTCGGACAATCACGCACCTCTACAACTACAGCATCAACAATCAGCGTACATCCATTCGCAGAAATAATAGAAGCCGTAACCGTGTAGTTTCCTGGAGCAGTATAGGTGTGCGAAGTAAAGTTATACTGACGATTTTCTATAGTTCCATCACCAAAATTAAATGTAAACGTTGTACCTGCCTGATCTAAAATATTGGGTATATTATTACAATCGATTCTAAAATTGGCATTCTCATTATTACAAACCCAGTTTCCTTGATTAAAAAATGTGAGAAGTTTGGCTCCTGTGCAACAGGCTGTCAGATTTATGTAGCTAAGTTCGCTGGTACCGCTTTTAACTCCACCCACATCACCAGTAGCTGTAACTGATACTGCAATTCTTTCGCCCGCCGTTAATGTTATGCCTGAAGATAAAGCAATAGCCTGATCGGTATAAGCAGCTGCAAGCGAAGTAATATTTATACTTCCCAGATAATCGATCATGTGCCCTGCTGAATTAGACTTATATGCATCCACAATATAAGTTGCGCCAGACGCCGCTGTGTTGGGTAAACTAAAGCTGAGCAATACATTACTACCCGAAAGCGTAGCCTTACTCAGGGTCGGAGCGCTGATCCCATTATTTCCTACTCCAGTTTCAAGATTAATGGGCTTGCCTGCTCTTATTATATTTTTTCTGACAAATACAGGTTTACCCGAATTCTTTACTTGTGCATCAAGGTTGTATCCCATAATATTCACCTGCTTCTCGTACGCAATAAGCGGGTCGCCTAATACATAAAACGAAGCGTCACTCATCTGTGACAGGGAATTACTGCCATTAATACTATTAGCACCAGTGTTAATAAATGAAATGCCACTATTGGTATTGGTCACAGTAAGAAAAATACCAACCGGAAAACCACTAATAATATTGTTATTAACGATCCAGTTTTCCTTTGGTGTATTAAGCGCAATGCCCGCTGCACCATTATAGGTTCCTATAAGCGGAGTTGGATTTTGCACTACATTGTTGCTGATATTACAGCTTTGTACCTCATTATCCGTGTTAGTAAGGTAAACCAGACCGTAAGTGTTGGTAAAATTATTATTCTGCAAAATAATATTATTGTTTTTTGCACTTATGGTAAGGGCAGGAGTCGCAGATGAAATGACTGGCACAGATAAGCCCTGAAGTGAATTATTCCTTACAATAATATTGGCCGTAGCCTCTGAGCTTGAGTTATTACTATTTATAGATCCAAAACCGGCTGATCCGGAAGTAAATACGCAAGTGTTATCCTCAATAGTGCAATTCTTGCCACGAAAGCCACAGATACCCGTATTTTTCAGGTTGTTTCCGCTCACATGAAGGATCAAGGACCCTGTTCCAATATAATTATTCGAATACAACCTGGAAAAATTCTCCGCATAATTCTCTGTTAACTCAATTCCGGAAGAATTATCATCGTCTAAACAAATAGCAGGATTCGTGGCGGATGGAGCTAATGAAGTGATGAAGGAGGAATTTTGTATTGTGATTCCGTCTAATTTACTGGTCGAGATTACTTTCATAGGACTAACGAGTGTTCCTCCCTGAAAACCTATAAAAGAAAGGTTCCTGATCTCAAGCGAAGAATTACCTGTTGAGTTAGGTATCTTTTGCAATTTCAAGCCATGCATAAATTGAGTATTATTGATTGCTCCCCTGAATTCCAAGCCTTGTGTAGTTAATGCGGAAGGGTGCTTTTCGAACACAACTGTCGAATTACGCAGGGACAATACTGGCATAACACTGGTGAGTTGAACCAAAGTGTTTCCGGCAGCATTGGGGGTATTTATGTTAAAATATATAATGGCTTTTCTTCCGGCAGCGGTATACACATTAACAAAGCTTGCCACATCATTAAGAATGTCATCCAACTCGCCACTGGCACTCGTTCCAATACTGGATAGTGTTACGGTATAAGTACTTACGGTTTGGGCGCTGATTCCTGCTGACAAGAAGATCAGCAGCAGCACATATAATCGAATTTTTTGCATGGTTCTCATTTGAAGTTGATCGTTCAGGTTTCTGCTTATTGCTTTTAATCAGTTATTCATTTAATTACACTTACTCAGGGTTTTGGTTATGGACTTCACCTGCCCCTGAGGTATACGAATACTCCTTTTTCCGGTATGCGAAAATTTCTGCCAATTGCTGTTGCTCATTTTCACATTCGTCTGGTTGCCGGGTTTAAAGCCTAAATGATCGTTTTTACATTCTTTAAAATCATAATCTTCAAAATTGTCGGCAGCAATCTGGTTATAGGCCGCCTGCGAGGAAACAGCCGTTGGTAAGGAATTGCCATAACCAAAGAGTGCTGCGGAGTACCTGTTCAGGGCATCCTTATTTTCCAGCTCATTGCCATAAGGACTGAAAATGGTTACTTCATTTACAGAAGTCCAGTTGAGGGTGTTTTTGTTCCAGTTGAGTGGATTATCCGTTGTTCCGCCCGCCGGGGTATAGAAAGGTGAGAAGGAACTGAACACCCCGTCCGTTCGCACATTCAGGTTATCGTTTACCCTGCTTTGTGTGCGGTCTGTTAAATAAGTGTAGCTCTTCAACTGCCTCCAGTTGCCTTTTAATCCCACTACGTAATCATTCCGGGTTTGATTAGCGGCCAGGCACTCGCAGTAGATTTTCGTTTCGTCGGTTAACTCCACAGCGCCGGCGCTGATAATGTCTATGCCTGAATTTATATTCAAACTGTAGTTACCGGAGGCATCGCTATTCCAGGGTTGCTTTTTACTGCTTATACTGCCAATGGATATAGTTTGCTGGTTGCGATGCCCCGAACGAATAACGGTAAGTTCCTTAAAATCCACAATGAGTGATCCATCGGCACGCTGCAATTTTAAAGGACTTAGGGCAGTTACCCATGCTTTTTCATTTGTTGAAGTATTGTTGCTGCCTTTTACATATACCTCATCGCCGGGATAAAGTAATTTTGAAGAACTGGCCTGGGCAAAACTGGTATATTTAACGCCAATGTTTTTATAAGCCCCTGCCATTCCATCGTACCTCCAGTGTGCCGGATAATTAAAGGCGTATAAGTTGTCGCTGAATTCATTGGTGGTTTGTGTGGCAATCACCTCTCCGGTTTCGGCATCAAACAAGGCGTTGATAGTACTTACACTGGCTCCCAAATCATAAGCTGTTGTTTTTTCCAGTATACCATAACGGTTAATTACTTTGGTAGTAGTGGCCAGTCTGCTCCTTACCTTTTCTTTTCCGACCAGAAACAGTAAAAGTGGCAATGGAACAGGGATAATGCCGAATATAGCTACTTCTCCGTTGGCATTGGATGAAAAACCCTGCGATTCGGTCATGCTCTCGCGCATATCTACAGTCATGTCGTAATCTACGCCCACCATGGCTTTTACAATATTTCCGTTTTTATTAATGGTGAGTACATTGTTGTCTAATTTATCGGGAGCCTGCTGGTAATACGTGTAGGTGGTTCCGGATATTGGCTCTGCTTTATCTTCCTGGTACACCCACTCTGCCCTGGGTTTGCCATGCATATCGTTTAATTCGATAGTATAGCCCTGCGAAGCAGCATAAAAATCACGCGAACCTACCTTTAATAGTTTCAGTATGGGCGAAGGGTTAAACCGCTTACTTTCTACACTGGTTTTGCTTACAAAAACAGGGAAGTCTTTTCCGGTGTAAAACTCATGTACCACTTTACCGGTGGCCCTTCTCCCAAGGCCCTGTACTTTCAGGTTTTTTACGGTAACCCGGCTGTATCCAATACTTGGGCTCGGAAAGAAGGATTCGCCATAGGGCTCTTCCTGAAAAAATTGATCGTTGGCTGCCAACAGGTTTTTCTTCTCGAAAAACACAGGTTGTTTCCAGGGATTTTCATCTGCGCCAATGCCCGGCTCATAAGAAGCTACTCCGCTACTAATGCTCTCGCCGCTTGCATTGGTGGTTGTATACGTATATTCTTGTCCGTATTCATCGCCGGCTTTGGCCGGGTTGTTATTTCCGGTATTGGGGCCGGTAATCTTTAACCAATTGTCGGACAAGCGGAGTTCTTTAACCCGGTATCCCCCTCCTTTTTTGAAATTGCCAGGGCAATACAAACGAATAAAAGAACGCCCGCGAATAAAGGTTTGGGCTACATTTTTCAGGCGTAAACTGTTATTCATTCCCTGCACCAGGGCTCCTATAGATTTGAAGGTAGACTTCATAGCCGTGAATATCTGCATCATGCTCCCATCGTTTATATTCGACTGGGCAAAGGCCAGGCGGGGCGTATACAAACGTGCATAGTTCCATCCGGCCTGTGAAATTGGGTTGACCATGGTGATGGAATTAAGTTTGTCCTGAATATTCACTTCTTTTACCCGCACAAAGGCTCTGTTGCTTTGATTGGGGCACATGCCATAATCGTTCGGGTCGGTAGAAATTTCCACATAACCAGGAACGTACTCGTAATAATTTCCCTGATGCGCCGCATCATCGTTGCGGTTGATATTCATTAAGAATTTAAAGTACAGGAACTTCAGCAACTCTCCGTTCTCATCTTCAAGGAATTTTTTCCTGAACTCATCGTTGCTGTAGCTTCTGTCTACATCAAAATAAATGAAAGTGTTTTTGGTATCGCCTACATATAATTTATCCGCATTTTGAGTAGTGGTATTGCCGGTATTATCGGATCCTACGCCACTAACTTTAAACATTTGCATAGCCCTTTTGTTTTGTACGTATGCATAATCGTCCGACTCGTACTCCACATTTATCTGCCCACCGGAAGGCAATTGAATAGTGGAAAGGTTCCAGGCTAGGGCGTAATCGTCGGCCAGATAGCCATTCCCGCCTTGTTTTTTATCCTGTGGGGTATAGGGAAATTCCGCAGTATTGGCCTCCGTAACCTGCGTATCGAGAAGGCCATTGTCGTCGGTTATTTTAAAGGTTGAACCAACAGGCGGAACAGGTTTGTAATTGCCCCACCTGTCTGTGGCTTTCATCTTATAATCCGGGTTATACGCAGCTTCTGCCGGATCGCTTACACCATTGTGATTCGTATCGCCATAAAAGAATTTGTATGGACTAAGTTTGCCCTGACCTGAGTTGCCATAAGTAAAAGAAATGCTCTTTAAAGTAAGTTTACCGGACTGGCTGTTGCCAGGATCGTTATTGATGGTATACAGGTTGTTGGCTGTACCCCGGCAAAGTGAATAATCGTACTCGAAATGTACTGTTTTTACAGGAGTCGCCACATGCCCCTGCCCTTTGGCTTCCAGTAATTTATCGGCTTTAGCATACAACACTATTTTATCCAGCTTATAATTTTTCTGATCGGCTGTTGTTGCTCCTCCGCCTTGTTTCCCCAAGGTACCATAAGCGTCATAACGATCGCCCAAATGAAATTCGGCTATGAAATTTTTTGTTTCTATACTGTGTACATACCATATTTCTTTTTCGCCATACAAATAATTGGCTTTATTGTCGAGCCGATCCGAGAGGGATCCTTCCGAATAATTTACACCGGCATAAGGCACACGCCATTTGTAATTATCGCTTACTTTCGAATAATTGATTTTTGTGTAGCTTCCCAGGTCGTCGTCGCTCGGCCCATCATCGGTTAAATCCACATAATCGGCCGACAATACTTCTGTAAGCAAATAAGAATGGGCGTATTTGGGAGTTTTTACCCGTTCGTAATAATGATCGATGCCATTGGTGTTTTCCGGGCTATCATCAGCAACATAATAATCTATCAATCCGGTCTGACCATTTACCACCCTCCCCGAACCACCGGCATCCGGTGCGGATACATTAAATGTGGTTTCTTCCTGAACATTGTTATAGGCCGGTATACCATAAACATAACGGGCACCATCGGTACGAAGGGCATCTATTTCAGATATATGACTGGCAGGATGCACCGAACGCGGATAAGAATTATTCACCGAAGCATTGCCTGAATAGGTGCGCGGGCTAAGCATACCTTCTTTAGTTCCTGAAGTTTGAAGGGTGAAGGTATTGGGTGCGAAGTTTTCTATGGTTTTAATGTGCGCCACTGCCTGTGCCTGTTCTACAGTAAGCGGATTAATCACTTCATTTCTTCTGGCTCTTTTCTTCCGTTCAATTTTACCATTTACAGAAAGGGGCTGTCCCTTCTGATTGATGAAGGTGGGCTCTGCCACATCAATTCCCCAAATATCTTTCAGGTCAATGCGATCGGCATCAAAGCCACCCTGATCATCGAAAAAGGTTAAATCCGTTTCTGCCGTTTTTTCACCAGCCTGTTTAAAATAAACCACTTCATAATCCGGCGAGATATTGGTATTAGCAAAACCATTCTGCCTGTTCAGAAACTCATTATCATTCACCCAGCTCCCGCTTTCACTCAGTGATGTATTTATGTCAACATTCACTCCCAGTTTTCCCGCATTTCCGGCACCAAATTCCAATCCCACATCAGCTCCCAAAGACCCGGAGGTGCTGCCACTGGCCTTATCGTGTACCCAGGCAGGAGTACTCATATAAGGTCGGTACATTCCTCCGATTCCCTGTCCGGTTACAGAATAAATGTCGTAGGTAGCAGAAGCTAAAGGTAGATTTGGCGTGTGTGGTCCAACAGCTCCATCTTTCTCCCGGTTAAAATCCAACAAAGCATTCTCGTTAGCCTCATGCATGTGCAGGTAGCCGTAGGCTGCCTCTTCCTGCTGCTTATTAATAAGGTACTGTCCGCTGAATGAGCCGGTGAGGTAGCCTCCGCCATCTAAAAAGAATATAGAGCCTGAAGTTTTGGCAGTTATACCCAGGCTAACATTTAAGAAATTTTTTCCGGAGGCCGGAATGTAAGAAGGACTGGCAAAGGTCAGGCTTGTCCGGCCTCCTTTGTTTGCTTTTTCATGGTCAACCATATCCCGTTTATGGTCTTTACTGTTATTGGTAATAGTCTTGAGCTGACCCGCAACTTTTTCACGGGAAATGGTAAGCTCTGTTAACCCGGCTCTGGAATTAAATCCAAGCCCGACTTTGGTGCTCGTTCCGGTATAATCTTTATTATTCTCGGCAGTTGTTCTTTTATCGTAAGAAACATTAGGCTGAATTCCCACTCCACTTTCGGAACCTGCCGAAAGCCCTAATCCGAATGTAGTAGATGTTTTATTGGGTTCTCCGGCGGTAATGGCAGGGTTGGCACTCATCATAAATCCAAAGCCATTATAATTGTTATAGGTCAAACCCAAACCAATATCCAGCGACAAAGGAACCTCTGCAAACTCTATGGTTCCGCCTGCACTTAATCCGTAGGTCAGGTTCGGCTTCATGTTCAGGGTTTTCTCTATTTTGTCATTTTTAAAATCATCCGGCAGCCCACGCATGTTCCGGTTAATGTTTCCGGGCACCAGCGACCAGCCCAAACCCACCCAGGAAGCTTCCGCATCCATGCCCTGGCCGGCATTGTAACTAATGTTTAACGGATATCCACCCACATCCAACAGGGGGATGTTGTATTTAAAATCGCCGCTAAATACATCCACCATATCTGAAGTTCCAACCGGTGTAAATCCCTGCATTTCGGGTTGAGTAGGTCCCGCAGTAAGCGCCACTGCCGCAGTTGGGTAGATGATCTGAAACACCAGGGTGATAACCAGGTAGAGGCAGATGATCCGTTTTACGCTGTTACTTATTGTCATATTTATATTTTGTTTCTATGTTTTTGTCATATAGTATACCCATGGTGTTCGTTAATGTCTGCGTTAGTGAAATCATGGGTATTTCACGTTAAAATCCAATTTTTTAAACACTCTCACAGATGAATATCCGATGAGGTTGTGTCCGCAACATGCTGCTTCTGATTTATATCCCGAAACCGGACATTGCTCATCACCATGATTTAATTTTCAATACAGATTCCCTTCTTATATCCAAAAAAATTCAAGACTGAATACGTGTAAACTTTATTTAACCACATAGAAACATAGTTACCTGGAGTATGCACTGGTTTATTGCAGCATACATTTCACTTGCGCTTTACATAGTAAGCTAGTGTTAAGTAAAAAGTAAAAAGCCATAAGCCATAAGCCAAAAGCCATAAGGCTGAAATCGTGGTTAGCCATGAGTTTATTGATATTTCTATACGTCTTAATAATCTTACCATAACACTAGGTGAAAAACCATACATTCTTCCCGTTGTATCTCTCATGAAATCTATGCTATGTGCCTATGTGATTATGTTTTTTCAACTTTTTGTTCAATCATTCGGATACTCATTTTATTTTTAATTCTGGAATGGCATTAAGCGTTTCTGCTCCGTAATGAAGCTTGATAATGCCGTTTGAAAATATTCTGTCGTTGTATACCAATGTTAGATCCTGCTCGGGTTTTCGTTCTCCCTGAAAGCCCAATACAAATGTGAGTATGGGAGCCAGACCAAATGTTCTTTCGAAATGAAATAATTTGCATTTAAGACTGTCTTTACCGGCAAGCAGTGCAAAGTCTTCCTGGGCTTTAAAAGAATAGTATTCTAATCGCCGGTAATATTCATCGCTGCCAGCAGCTTTATAGCGCAATAACTCCTCCTGTGTCTTTGCCGTACTAATTTTAAAGGTGAAGTACTCCATTCCACTATACGCACTTTTAATCTTCTCCAACTCCGAACTGTTCATACCGGAGTGGTTTCCGGCTTCCAGTAAACACATATACGCATGTGGTTTATACAGGGATGAGTAATTCATATCGTCAATGGTCTTCTCGTTCAGGAGTTGATTCTCCTTACTCTCCACCCAGTCCAGCATTGCAGCTGAAGTCAGTGGCTCAGGTTTTTCAGGAGCACCGAAAAAAGAAAATTTCCCCGGACTATTTCCACCGCTTACTGTGCAGCCTGCCCAAACACATACTAGTATACTCAGCAAACTGCTATAGATCAGAATTCTTCGTTTCATTTTTTGAGTCCTTTGTATTTATCGTTCACGTAACCAATCAGTATTTCGGTCAGGTCATTCTCTTCGTTGCCATACAGAACAATACCGGATCCTTCGGCTCCCAATACCACTGCCAGGTCATTTTCCTTCCCGTAATCTTTAACATACTGGTTGAGTTGTTTGTAAATCTGAGCATTAAACTCACTTTTCATCTGGGCATTATCCTGATTGTATTGCTCTTTCTTACGCAGGTAGTTTTCACGTTTTACCTGAAACTCCGCTTTTTTGCCAGGACTGATCTCGTTTTCTTTTTGGTTTTCAAACCCCTTGTAGATCAATTGAAGCTCCAACTCCAGACTATCGGTAATTTTTTTTCGGGCTTCTTCCGATTTAACAAAATTTTTCTCCAGCTCCTTTTTGTATTCAAACTCATTGAATAAACGGGGCAGATCTACCCAGGCCGTTTTCTTACTTCTTTGCAAAAAAGAACAGCAGCAAATTGAGATTCCAACACTCAAAACAATGGTTAGTAGTATCACAACAGGGCTTTTCAATGGATCTTTCATATTCTGCTATACTTTACCGCTTAAACTTTAAATAGAATTTCTCATTCTTATCGCTGATCACTTCCAGTACGTAGTATTGGCCAACAACCAAATTCTGAACAGCAGATAAATCAATACTATATTGGTTTACGCCGTAAGACTTGTTCAACGTGGGTAGTCCGCCAACTGTCTCGTGCGACAGGTTGTAGATGTTATAATTTAAAGGTGTATTGGTTTTGGTATACTCGTTATAATATTTAAAATGCAGTTTATTATCACTACCTACGGGGTAATAGGTTGCATTTAATGTGCGGTCTAAACTGCCATAATTTTTTTCATACGTGGGGCCATATACTATATCCTGATTAAGTCCGTTTACCTGCGTAACAATAAAAGCCTGACTGGAAAACTCTTTGTATTGCGCATTGGTATTGACAAGTAAAGCCCCTCCCAGTTTTACATTGTTTCTGTTGTAGAGGTAGGAACCCGCTTTAAGCGTTAAGGTTCCGTTATATCTTATACTACCGTAATTATTGATAATACCGCTTTGCACCACAATATTAAATGGTGCGAGAATCCCTTCATTACAAACTGTTCCGCCATTAAGGGTTATGGTACCAATAAAAGTGATGCCTGCCGGAATACATAACTGTTCACCAATTGCTATCGTATATGTACCAAAATCATAATTAGTGGTAATGTTATAGTTGCAGGTTCCGTTGCAACTCTGCGCCTTTGCGTACTGCAACAAATTCAAGAACAGCACAACCGGCACAAGAAATTTCCTGAACACATTCATATAAGTGGTGTTTTATTTTTTGTTTAAGAAATCTTTCCAACCAGGAAGTTTAACAGGCATTTGTTCTATCGGTGAAAAAACGAATGCCCATTTTTGCTCCTAATTTGATATGACAAACCAGGCGGTTCCATCGCTGATAATCATAACCTGCGAATAATTGGCTGTAAGCTGATAAGAAGATGCTCCGTCTATTTTCTCTGTACCGTTAGGGGTGATAGTTACCGCATTACTTCCCAGTGTTTTCTTAATTACATACATCCTTCCTGTTACCGTAGAAGCCGCACTAAGATTTATTGTCACCGTTGAGGCTGTAGCATCTACCAAAATAACCGATTCATTGGCAGCGGTGTATGTTGCATTCTTACTTACTACCTTAAAACCAACTGAACCGTTTACATCGAGATTGGATTTAGGAATATAGTTATAGGGGCCAGGGCCAACTCCTAAATTACCATTGGCCCAAAGCGTCATATACCTGTTTCCGGCATTGGTCCACTGAAACAGCGGACGGTTAACAGCTGCAGTTACGGCACCGCTGTTATTCAAACGCACATCGAATTTTAAAAAGGGCGTATTATTACCAGCGGCATCGTTAGCAGGCTCTGTTTGCGCCAGCATAATCAAACAAGGGTTATCAGTATATGAATATTTGGCAGTGAAATAAGGTGCAAAACGCCCGTCTACATTAGAGCCATTATTAATTGTTACATAATCACCCGTATTGCCATTCGCTTGCCAGCGGGCATCGGCCACGGTGAAATTAAATACGTTTTCGGAAGTAGGAACGGAAGGTGCTACCACATCAAATGCAGCCATAGGGGTTTCGTTATTTAAACCCAAGCCTACCCTGCCTTCAGGAGTAATAACCATTTTTGTAGACACTGCTACATCGTTTGTGCCTGCAGTCCCTGGTGTTGCCGTTTGAAAAAGTATTTTTGATCCGGCACTACCGGTTGAAACACCAGAGCTAAGGTAAAGATTGCCCCCTGTTGCATTTGTAGCACCGGAAGCTGCCCCGCCGGCCTGAAGACTTAAATTATTTCCTGCTCCGCCGGCTACCGTGTTTCTTTCCATCCACAAAGTTTTAGCAGAGTTCCCCCCAAACGAAAGCTGATAAGTGGGCTGAGTGGTTCCTATGCCGAGGTTGCCATCATTCCTCACAAAAAAAAGGCTTTTTCCAATCGGGCTCAGGGAATTATCGGTTACATTCAATGCCGATTTAGTGGCATCTGTGCCATCAGCCCTGATTTCCAGTTTTGAGCCGGGGGTTTCTGTTCCGATACCGGAATTTTGCTGTGCCGACATACTGGCTGCAAACAGTATAGATGTGGAAAGCAGAAAAAAGACATTCATCTTCATAATGATCAATTTAATGGTTACTGATAACTATTTTCTTTGTAAAAGCCTACCCCTGAAATTGTGAACTCCTGCGGGAAGGGAGTTATATCACAAAAGGCCGTTCTTATAGGCACAAAAATGCAGCGTCAATTTTTCATCCCAAAATTTTGTGCAGAAAACTTATTGGATGGTATATTTTTCATTACGGATGGTATTTTCGTCCGCAGCCTGCAGACGGTTTTTACCGGTTGATTTGAGAAAATACTTTTCCGTTATTGCTTTACCCCCCGCTTATTCAGTTAAGGAACGCCAACAAATAATCCCAAATAAATACCCGCTGTATTGAGCAAAATCCGATGAGAAGAAATAGCCACATGTTAACTATAAGGCCATTCATCTGGTATATATGTAGTGTTAAGTAAAAAGTAAAAGCCATGCTTCGGCAGGCTCAGCAACCATAAGCCAAAAGGCTGAAATCGGGGTTAGCCATGAGCTTATACCAATGTTATATTTTATTTGGTCCAATCCAAATAAAACATTTACAGTGGTAAATGCCGTTGCTATTAATGTTATGGTGCAATGTAGTGAAACGGAATTGGACCATTATATTAATGCAAACGGTATTACATATTTCCAATCTGGATTACATGCCAAAAAGAATACTCATTCAGGCAATTATAAGCGGTGGCAACAACAGGCATTTCATGAATAAAATGGATTATGAATAGCTAATTTTCTACCAAAATTGATTTTTGCTTTTTCGGTAGATTCACAAAAATTAGCTTAAATTTTGGCAGTTATTCTCCCAAACCCTTAAAAACCTTACCCCCAATGAAACAGTATTCCTTAATCTGGAAAGTACTCTTTCCGCTTTGTTTGCTCTTATACCAATGTACCACACCCAACAGTCCAAATCCGGAGCGACCCCTTGTGCAGCATACGGAAAAACAGGAAAATGATCCTGATGATCAACAGGAAGCATTAAAAAACAGAAGCTGGACGGAGGAGGAAGCAAAAGAACATTCCAAAAACATGGAGTTGGTTCTTAACAGTATTGAAGCTTACCATTCAGAATCTCAGAAAACAAACCAGACACTTTTAAATGTAAGTTCGCTCGGAACATGGAAATGCCGGGGACCCTACAATATGCCTGGCTCCTTTCAGTTCTGTGAGGTAGACGAAGGTACTGATACGGTTTATGCCGTTACCTGCGGCCATTATGGAGGTGTTCAGTTTATTTGGAAAGGACTGCTCAGTGGCGATAACTGGACACTGATTAATCCTAAACACCCCTCGCGGTTTGAGGACCTTATTGTTGTACCCAATGGCAGCAAAAGGAGGGTAATTGCCGTGCATGAAAAGGGCAAAGTGATGTATTCGGATGATGCCGGAAAAAACTGGAATTACGCCAGCGGCTTACCCTCATCCGTATGGAGCACCATTATTAACCGGCAAGATAATAATGTGATCTATACTACCGATGGCAAAAATGTTTACCGTTCTACTGATAAGGGAACCACATTTACCAGTTTCTTTAATACCGGATTTACCAGTCCGGCATACGCCCGTTTGTACAGCCCCCGCTTTAACAACCAACCCAATGCTGCTGATGTGTATCTGGCTGTGAATACTAAGTTTTTCAAGCTTAATGGCACGGCAACATCCTTTACGGTGGTAAATGCTGCTATTCCAAGTGGTGGCAAAATAGGAATAGGTGGCGACAGTAGAAAATTATGGCTCACCATAGGAAAAAAATGGCACTACAGCACTAATGGCGGAACAAGCTTTACTTACCAACTTACAAAGGACTGGTACTATAATACAGAAAGCAACGATATGGAGCCGGCATACAGGCCCGCTGTTAGTCCGGAAGACCCCAATGTATTTATAGGCGGAGGAACCTTCCCCCTTACAACCCGCGATGCCGGACTTACACAAAACAACGATGCCAAAGATTTCTGGGGTTATTATCAAAATGCGGTGGGCAATGATAACAAAGTGCGTATCAATTATCACCCTGATATACAAGCCAGTCATTTCTTTTATGATAAAACCGGAAAATTATACAGCCTCCGGGTTACCGACGGAGGAGTGTTTCGTTCATACAACGAATGGACCTTTAGTTCATTTCCAGACATAAGCAGCATTCAGAACAATGTGTTTTATAACATTTCTCTTTTCGATGCCCCATCACAGGAAACGTATGATGGCGGCTTCATATATGGCTATAACAATGTCGGACATTTAACTGTTGGTACACAGGATCAGGGTTGGCAAAATACCCGAAGCACTGCCCCAGTCAACAACATGTACTGGTGGG
>JACCDG010994027.1_pt1 | contig 16159 bp, 20 predicted proteins | sample 7442471 | NCBI WGS metagenome assembly JACCDG01 (sample SAMN15323444, study PRJNA562643) | freshwater metagenome | isolation source: river surface water | place: USA:Blue River Watershed | collected 2017-08-17 | reverse complement strand
TTGACTCCCTCCCAACAAAAAAATATGCATTATGTCCATGGAAATGTCCTAAGTTCTTATTCTTTTAAACCAGATGTAATTGTAGCGTTTAACTTTTCCTATTTTACTTTTAAAAAACGACAAGAGCTGCTCTCTTATTTTAAAAAAGTTCGTAAGGCATTGGGAAAGAAAGGAGCTTTTTTTCTTGATATATTTGGAGGCACGGAATGCCATCAAATTTTAGAGGAAAAAACTAAATTTAAAGGATATACCTATTACTGGGATTGCCGTTCATTCAATCCCATCAATAATGAATGCCTTTATTATATTCATTTTAAAACCCATAAGGATGGGATCAAGTATGAGAAAGTTTTTACCTATGATTGGCGTCATTGGAGCTTACCTGAGGTCAGGGAGATCCTGAAGGATGCCGGTTTCTCTCAGACCTTCGTTTTTTGGGAAGGAGATGGGGACAATGGCGAAGGGAATGGGGTTTTTAGCCGCAAGGAGAAGGAAGAAAACTGCGAGTCCTGGATTAGTTATATAATGGCCATACCCTAAATTTTTTAATTAGATTTCCGAAAGATAAGTATGAAAATACTCCTGATAGATGATGAAAAAGAAATCCTTGATATTTTGAAGCTTTTTATCAAATCAAGATACCCAAATGAAATTTTGGAAGCCCAATCAGGTAATGAGGCCATCAAAATAATGGAAAAAGAAAAGGACAATATAGCCTTGGCCTTAGTTGACTGGCGAATGAAGGATGGAAATGGGGGAGTAGTTTATGATTGGCTTAAGGAAAGGAAATTTCCTTTTCCCTATATAATGGCCTCAACTGATACTCCTGACGTTTATGGGGAATTGGCAACTCTGAATACAGATCACCCTAAAAATGGCAGCTTAAAGAAACCCTTTAAAAAGGCTTTGATTTTTGAGTGTCTCGATAAAATAATATCTCCTAAAAAAACCTAAAGTTTTAATAGATGGATACCCAAAGTCCCTTTTTCGTTCTTGGCATAAATATTGGCCAGAAAGTTATTCTGAAGTGACCCAAAAATGATTTTACTTTCACCACTACCAAAAAGTAAGAGTGGGGTTGGAGTATTGAACAGTTCAGAATAGGGCGAATTTTCTGGTACCTTTTTCATCATGGATAATCCGACTTTTTTTAAACATTCAAAAATTAAAGCAGGATTTGGCCCAGTTCCTTTGAGTAAAGCTTCAGTAATATTTTGTGCCAGACCCAAATCGTAGTTTAAAATTACCCCAATCTTATGATTTCCGAGATTTAATAAATACGAAACGTAATAATAACCTTGAAAAAAACTATCGGGAGGAACTTCCTTCAATATCTTTATTTCTGGTTTACTTTTTGTAATGATTTCTAAAATTAGTGAGGAAATATTTTGAAATTTTTCTATTATAAATGAATGTATTTCCTCCGTTGGAACATTAAAAGTCTTATCCATTGAAGGAGTTGTTAAGCTATTATTTAGAAGACCACGGAGGTCGCTCTGTTTAATAGGCTTTTCCATAATTGTGAGATTTTTTAAAAGCGCCACCTCTGCACTAAACTCTTTGAAATTTCCGGTAACTATCACAAACGGAAAATTCATAAATTTTGGAGATTTCCTCGCTTGTTTAATAAATTCAATCCCGTCCATTGTGGGCATTTTTAGATCTGTAATTACCAAAATGAATTCTTGCTTGTTGAATTTTTTTAACCCCTCAGCGCCATCAGCAGCTGTAATTACATTAAATCCTTCTTTTTTTGCAACCAGTTCAAAAAGCTTAATCATTGCGGGATCATCATCAATTATTAGAATGTTTTTATTTTGCACAAATCAACCCTTTATAATATTTTTTCTTAGTTCAGTTTGTTCCTTTGCATTTAAAGAATTTATAATTCCATGAAAAACATTTTCAGATTCTTCTTTTTTTATTTCATAAATCGTCGCGAAATATTTGGAATCTCCTTCTAACTTTAAGAGGAAGGAGAATCCTTTTGGAAACGGTAAATTCGACTTAAAAATTACTTCATTTTCAGAAATAGTTAGGAGGTCAACTTTTTTAATTAAGAATCCACGACTTAATTCGCTCATAGAGTTAGGGTAAAGCTTGAAAGATTGTTTTTTGTATAATTTAAAATTTTGACTATATTTTGGGTTAGATATGATCTCTTTAATAAGCCCCAAATTTTCCTTAAATTCAAATTGGGTATTTTTAACAATCAAATCTTTATAATTTAGCATTTCTGTTAATTTATCGTGTTCTATTTCAAGATTATAAATTAAAACTAAAGGTGGTTTGTTGCCAAATTTTTCATTTAGGTTGTTAAATCTTGAACAAATTGTTTTTAGTTGAATAAATTCTATGGATTCTTCAAAATTATCTAAATTTAACTTCTTATCTAGGACATAGGTTATAAGTTGGGCCCCGCATGTATTTAAAACATTTAAATTGTCTTCGATTGTACTTACCATTAAAAATTTATAGGGGTGATCCCAAATATGTGTCCCTGAATTTTTAAAAGCAGAAAAGGTTTTATCAATTATGAGATTTTTAAAAACATCATATTCTGGTAACTTTCCGATTCTATCTATCATTCTTTTAATTATGGTTTTTTTATAATTTGAGGCTAATTTATTTTTTGAAAATTGACTAAGGATTTCTCTGACTTGATTTTCGTCCAAATTTTTGGCTATTAATGGGTTTTGAGTATTAATTTCAATATATTCTATTTCAGAAAGATGATCCCACTTTGCCATATAAGCTTGGCCAAATTCATCATAAAAAAAATAATCTAGGTTCCCTTGGTATTCCAAGGGATAGTTTAGGTTAATTTTTGAGACTGAACTAATCATAAAATCATTAAAAGGAAAATCGGGAATCGAAGGAAAGACGCAAGAGATGAGGTCATCTTTTTCTAAAGGAATATCTGATTCTATTTGCCCAGATTCCACATCGAAAAAATTAATTCTAATGGGGCAATAAATTTCAATCTCGCGGTTAAGAGGTTTTTGATAAAAACCAAATTCCTTTTTTTCGACGTTAAGTAATCTCACAATTGAAAGAATTAGCGATTCTATAGAACCTGAATCTCTAACTTGGTAACAAAAATGAATATTGATACCCAGTTCAAAATGCCATTTTGAGAGGTTAGGATTTTCTAATTGATTCCAAAGGCCTACAATAATTGTTCTTTGGACCTGAACTTCATAATAAAGAATTCTTAAAGCTTGATCGATATTAAAGGGGAGAGAAAGATCTATAAGCAAAATGTCCGAATTACCTTTCTCCATCAATTCACAAAGATTTTTATGGCCATCATCGGGTAAAACATGGCCAAATAAAATTTTGTTTCCAACACTTATAAATGTGTTGACCTCCTTTTCAATTATGGGAAGTATTTCCTTATCTAGTCCATAATAGGTGACTTTAAATTCCTTCATTTAACGCCTTATAAGAGGTTGAATTCATTTTATTTTCGGTGCATTTTCGGATTTTATTTAATTAAATTTGTTTAGATGGCATTTATTTAATTTTTTTTAAAAAATTACCGAATACTTTTCAAGGGTATATATGACAATAGTGTATGAAATTGATAAAGATTTAGAAGAAATTGTTCCTGCCTTTCTCGAGGGAAGGAAAAAGGATACTGAAATTATCAAGAAATGTGTTTTAGAAAAAAATTTTGAAGAATTAAGGTCGGTAGGACATAAATTAAAGGGCACTGCAGGTAGTTATGGTTTTATGGGACTATCAAAGATTGGCGCCAAAATAGAAGAGGCCGCAAAGTCCTCAAATATTGAAGCTTTAAAGAAACTTTCTTTGGAATATGAAGATCATATTAAACAAGTTGAAGTTAAATTTATTTAATCCAAAAAATCAAAGGTGAATTTTTTAAAATGGGATTCCATAAAGGAGTGAAGGTCCCTTCCTTTATTTCCAATAATTAAAATTCTATTGAAGGGGCCTTTTTTAGTTTCAAATAAATCAATAATTTCGGTTAAAGATTTTTTTTTATCAGGATCTTTTTCTTGAAAATGGGCAAGAAAAAAAGGGTGTCCATAAGAGTTGGAAAATATCAGGTTTGTATTTCTGGTATTTTTTCCCTTGGAAAGAAAACTAGTCATTAATCCATCAAGAAAATAATCCAGATAGAAAAAAGGATACGGCCGCTCCTCAAGTGGATCTTCTGTCTCCCAAATAACCCCCAAATATTCCTTGGATAAAATATTTTGTAAACGCCGAATCATTGTTGCATTTTAACTCTTTTAGAGGTCTTCCTTCAACCAGATTTTGAAGTTACAATTCTACTTGTGATAAGAGTATTTGTTGCCCTAAATTTACCCCAAGATATAAAATCATCATTAAGTCTCTTAAGAAGTGAAGTGCGTGGCGCACAATGGGTTCCGTTGGATAATCTACACCTTACAATTAGATTTATTGGTGAGGTTAATGAGCAGCAGCTGCAAGTTATAAAAGAAGAATTACGAGAAATTTCCTTTTTCCCATTTAGTTTTCGGTTGAAAGATTTGGGACATTTTTCTGGTAAGTCAGGACCGAATGTTATTTGGGTAGGAGTTGATCCTATCGAAGATTTACTAGAATTGAGGAAAATGGTTGATGCCGCTTTATTAAGGGCAAATGTACCTTTGGAAAAATTAACTTTTAAACCCCATATAACCATTGCAAAACTTAAGAATCCAACTCTAGAACTTTTAGCAGAGTATTTTCAGGCCGGAATGGGTTTTTTTACTAGGGAAATAGAGTTTAACGAAATGGCCCTGATCTCCTCAAAACACACCAAAGATGGACCTATTTATTCACAAGAAGAGATTTTTTATTTTTAAATTTTGAATCCAGGATATACGGGAAAGTCACGGCAAAGAGATAAGACTTCATTTTTAATAATAGTGGAATTTTTTGGGTCTGCGGAATTCCTAAGCGCTCTATTTATCCAATCCGCTATTTTTTCCATATGATTTTCTTTTAAACCTCGAGTAGTTACAGCTGGTGTTCCCAGTCTAATTCCAGAAGTTACGAATGGTGATCTCTTGTCACCTGGAATCATATTTTTGTTGGTGGTGATTCCTGCCTCTTCCAAAATTATTTCAGCTTCTTTTCCTGTAAGTCCCACAGAATCCGTTTTAAACATAAGAAGGTGATTGTCTGTTCCGTTGGAAACAATCTCAATACCTTTTTCAATTAAGGAATTAACTAAAAATTTTGAATTTTTTAGAACTTGCTGTTGATAGATGGTAAATTCAGGAGAAAGTGCTTCTTGAAATGCCACGGCTTTTGCAGCGATAACATGTTCTAGTGGTCCTCCTTGAATTCCAGGGAAAACGTTAAAATTAATTTTTTTAATTAATTCTTCATTATTGGTAAGAATTATCCCACCTCTAGGCCCTCTAAGGGTTTTATGGGTAGTTGAGGTTACGATATCAGCGTACTCCATTGGGTTTGGGTGAAGTCCTGTCGCCACAAGACCTGCAATATGGGCCATGTCCACCAGTAGAAATGCGCCTACTGAATCAGCAATCTCCCTAAATTTTTTAAAATCAATAATTCGTGGATAGGCAGAGGCCCCCGCAAGAATCATTTTAGGTTTTTCTTTTTTAGCAAGTTCGGCCAAGGAATCATAATTTATGGTTTCTGTGTGCGGTTCGAGTCCATAAGAAATAATATTAAAAAGCTTACCCGAAAAATTTACTGGAGAACCATGAGTTAAGTGTCCGCCTTCAGCAAGGTTCATCCCCAGAATTTTATCTCCTGGATTTAAGATGGAAAAATAAGCCGCCATATTGGCCTGCGATCCTGAATGTGGCTGTACATTGGCGAATTTGGCGTTGAATAGTTTGCAAACTCTACTGATTGCTAACTCCTCGACTGAATCGACAAATTCACATCCACCGTAATATCTTTTTTTGGGAAGTCCCTCGGCATATTTATTGGTTAGAATAGAGCCCTGGGCCGCCATCACGGCAGGAGAGGCATAGTTCTCAGAGGCGATAAGCTCTAGACCATGTTCTTGTCTTAAATATTCTTTTTTAATTAGTGCAAAAATTTCTGGGTCCATGGATTCCAATGAGCTCGCATTTTTATGAAACATTTTGGACTCCTTAATTATATTTTTTAAATATTAGGGAGGAATTTGTTCCTCCAAAACCAAAGGAATTGTTTAGAGCATATTCAATCTGACATTTTCTGGCCTTATTTGGAATATAGTCCAGATCGCATTCCGGGTCGTTTTCAACTAAGTTTATTGTAGGAGGCAGAATGGACTCATAAAGTGCCATGACACATACGATGGATTCAAATCCCCCAGCAGCTCCAAGCAGATGCCCGCTCATAGATTTTGAGGAACTGATTTGCAGTTTTTTTGAATATTCTTTAAAAGTTCTTTTAATGGCCATGGTTTCAGCGATATCTCCAAGTGGAGTAGAAGTGCCATGCGCATTAATATATCCAATTTTTTCAGGTGAGATTCCCGCATTTTCAATGGCCATTTTCATACAATCAGAAGCGCCTTCACCAGTGGGGTGGGGAGCTGTAATATGGTGGGCATCGGAGGAATAACCCATCCCAACAATTTCAGCATAAATAGTTGCCCCTCGGGCCTTTGCTTTTTCAAGGTTTTCAAGAATCAAAATACCGGCGCCTTCGCCCATTACAAAGCCGTCACGGTTCTTATCAAAGGGACGTGATGCTGTTAACGGATCGGGATTTTTAGAAAGCGCCTTCATATTATTAAAACCGCAAAAGGGAAGATTAGAAATTACAGATTCAGATCCTCCTGAGATAACCATGTCTTGTCTACCAGATGCTATCTCAAAAAAGGCATTAGAAATGGCATGAGAGGCAGAGGCACAGGCCGAGGAGGTGGTATAGTTCACACCCTTAAGACCATAACGAATGGTTAATAGTCCAGAGGCCATATTGGGAATAAGTGATGGAATAAAAAAGGGAGATACCCTTCTTTCACCTTTTTCATTGAAGAGGTTAATTTGTCTTTCAATTACTGGAAATCCCCCCATCCCCACGCCTAGGATTGCTCCCATTCGAGAAGGGGAATATGGCGATTCTTGCAAGAGTCCGGCATTAGTAAGTGCTTCGTGCGTTGCCTTTAAAGAATAAAGGATAAAGTTGTCATATTTGGATGAATCTTTGGCACTTAAAATTTCTTCGCTTAGTGAGAAATTTTTAATCTGTCCCGCTATTTTAACAGAGGTTTTTTCGGGTGATACGTCAGGACTATCCAAAAAAGAAATACCTGAACGCCCCTCAATAAGACCATTCCAAATTTGGCCTAAATCATGGCCTAGACCACAAATGGCACCCATTCCAGTGATAGCGACTCGGTTATTTTTCATTTTGTTTAGAGGTTTCTATTAGTTTTTCTTATTGCCGATATAATTAATAACATCACCAACGGTTTTTAAACCTTCAGCATCTTCTTCTGGGATTTCAACCCCAAAATCGTCTTCCATCTTCATCATAAGTTCTACGATATCCAATGAGTCAAACTTTAAATCATCAACAAAGTTGGTTTCCATTTTAATTTGAGAGGCATCTACTTTAGCTGCTTCACTGATTACTTTAATGATTTGATCTTGTTGCATAAAATAACTCCTAATTTAAATATATAATCCACCGTCAATTTTAATGACTTCTCCTGTAATATAGGAAGACGCACCACTAAGAAGGAAGCAAACTAAAAATGCTACGTCTTTAGCGGAGCCCATCCTATTTAAAGGTATTTTCTCTAAATACGCTGATCTCACCTTTTCATCAAGTCCAGATGTCATATCGGATTCAATAAACCCTGGACATACCGCATTGCATCGAATCTTTCTCGATGCTACCTCTTTGGCATATGACTTTGTAAATCCTATTAATCCCGCTTTGGAAGCAGAATAAGAAACTTGGGCCGAATTTCCCATTAATCCTACAACAGAGCTCATATTAACAATAGAAACATTTTCAGATTTAAGAAAGCTTCTTGAAAGTGCAGACGTTACCAACATGGCCCCTTTAAGATTAATCTCGATGGTTTGGTCGAGGTCTTCTTTTTTTAAGCGAAAAAAGAGCTGATCCTTGGAGATGCCAGCATTGTTAACCAATCCGGATATGTTGCTATTGTTTTTTGTGAAACCATCTATGGCCTCTCTAATTTGATCCTCTTTAGTGATGTCGAATAAAAGAGGGGTGGCGTCCTTTGCTCCAAGTGAGATTAGCTCAAGCTTTAGGTTTTGGGCGGAAGTTTCCCCTCCCTCCCTATAATTAAAAACCACATGGGAACCCTGCTCCGCCAGAGTCAATGCGATACTTCTACCGATACCTCGAGAGGCTCCAGTAACTAAAACAACCTTGTTTTTTAAATCGGGGAATATGGGATTGCTCATTGAAGGGCCTTTTCAAGATTTTTAAATCCATCCTCGCTATCAAGAGGGATAACCTGGATTTTAGGATTTATCTTTCTAGCGAGTCCTGTAAGGACCTTTCCTGGACCTACTTCAACACAAAGAGTGTCTTCGGGAAGTTTGGAAAAGGATTGGCTCCAAAGAACAGAAGAATAAACCTGGCCGACTAGATTTCTTTTTATAATTAAAGGGGAGGTTCCAACTCCATATTCGTTGGAATCGATATTTGCAATATAAGGTAAGGCGTTTTCCTTAAATAGGAAGCTGTTGAAAGCCTCTTCTAATTTTTGGGCAGCTGGTTTCATTAGGGGACTATGAAATGGAGCAGAAACTTTTAACTCCATTGCCCTAAAACCCGAAGGTTGAAGATTTTTAAGAAGTTCCACTACTTTGTCGGCCGATTTGGCCAAACCTGAAATTACGATTTGGTTGGGTTCATTGAAATTGGCAGGAATACAGTCTCCAACTTCCTTACAAACTTGGGCAACATTTTCAGGGACGGCCCCAAGAAGTGCATACATTTTACCCATACCTTCCGGAACAGCTTCCTGCATAAACTGGCCTCTTAAGTAGACAGCACGAACTGCATCTTCAAATGAGAGGGAGTTTGCGGCCACCAAGGCAGAGTATTCGCCGAGGGAGTGACCCAAAACGCGATCAATTTTTAATCCAAGTTTTTTAAGCTCCTCAAATAGAACCATTGAATAGGTAAGGATAGCGGGTTGGGTGTTTTTTGTGAGGTTAAGGCTTTCAGTTGGGCCTTTAAAGATAATTTCTGAAAGTTTAAATTCCAAAGAATTATCGGCCATTTCAAATATGGGAGAATTAGAGAACCGTTCTCCCATGCCTATATATTGAGAACCCTGACCAGGAAAAAGTAGGGTAATGGACTTTTTCATTTTTTTTGGGTGACCAACAATTATTCTTTGCTAGCTTCAGCGCCCTCTTCAGCGGCAGCTTTCATCTTAATCATCTCCATTCCTTTGTATGTGCCACATGATGGGCATATGGAATGGGGGAGGGTGAAATCACCACAATTAGGACAGTTGATTGGGTGCTTCCGATAAAGCTTATGATGTTGCCCAGCGCGTCTTTTTCCCTTTCTGCTAACACTAGTACGTTTCTTAGGAACTGCCATGGTATTTTCTCCAGAATCTTAAAACAAATATAAAAAGCATAGGTACGCTACGTAGGTTTATTAGGCAAGGATTTTTTACCTTTTTACCGGGAAACGTGAGGACATTCAGAAAGATTAAGGTTGGTTCCACACTCTGCGCAGAGTCCTTTACAATTTTCATCATGAAGGGGAAGGGGGTCGATTCCTATAAAAATGACTTCATGGAGGAATTCTTTAAGGTCCAAAAACCCTTTTTTAAAGAAAAAGGCCTCAAATTCTTCATTTTCAATAAATATTTTACCCGTATCATCGATAAATTCGCTCTCCTCAAAATCAGAGCTTAGAAAACAGCAATTTAGGTCCAAGTCTAAATGACGTTCGGTCAACTCAAGACACCTGATGCATGAACAATGATAGTGGGCCGATAGGGTACCATTTAATAAAAATAGGTCATGGAGGTTAGGGTGGTTAATCTTTTTAAGGGTAAAATTTAGGCTTAAAAGGCCGTTTGTGTGAGGTTTGTCCTGGTCCCAAATTTGGTCTTTTTCAAGCTCAACGAAAACATCATTTACCCAGGGGGTATTCCTATCTAGGGAATAGGACTCCTCCTTGTTGTAGAGGAAACTTGAAATTTTTATTAAACCATTAGCCATTTTTTCCATGTTTGGGTAAATCCTATTAAATATAAAAGCCCTCAATTACTACGAATGCGGTTCTAAAGTATAGATGGAAAGAAAATACTTCTTATGCAAAGCGAAATAAAGATATTTATCTGTGGATTTATGGGTTCCGGCAAATCCACATTTTTAAGGAAATTTACCGAATCGGATATAGCTCTAATAGATTTAGATGACCTAATCCTCTCAAAGAGTAATCGGGAAAATCTTGGGGATTATATTCATGAAATTGGATGGGATCGGTTTCGGGAACTTGAGCTCACCCAACTTACTGAAATTCTTAACACAAAAAAAGCAATGTTAGTCGCTCTAGGTGGAGGGGCATTTAGCGAAAATTTTCAGACTTTGCTAAAAAAGGATAAAAATAATTTTACAGTCTGGCTTAATACTCCTTTTAGAGAGTGTTTTAGAAGAATCTCTTCTTCAAAAAATAGACCCTTGGTTGCAAAAGGTGAGGTATTTTTAAGGGCGTTATACTTAGAACGGCTAAAAGATTATGAAAAATGCGACATAGCTCTAAACCAAAATGAACAGGAATCAATTAAAAACAAAAAAGATTTAATTTCCCTTATGCCCCTTAGATAATTTATATTAAAATTATTTCAAGGAGGAAAAATGGCAGAAAATAAGGCCATCGTTGCCATTTTATTGGACGATCAAACTGAAGCGAATAATTTTGCTTCAATTTTTAATCAAATTGGATTTACCCCAAAATGTTACGATGATTTGGAAGTTCTTTGGCATGGAGTAAATAATGAAAAGGTATCCTTTGCCATTGTTGATGTAAAAATGATGAGCAAGGGTGAAACAATCTTAAAAAATCACCCCAAGGTAAAAAGTGAAGAGTTGCCTTTGGTTTTTTATTATTCTCCAGATACCACCCCACTCCTTTTATCTACCTATGAAATATTAAATTATGGCTTGATTAAGAAATCTCAAAATTATGCAGGTCAACTTAAGGGTATTATCAAAAGAGTAAACCAATTCTGGCGATATAAAACTGAGGAGCGGGAATCTCAAATAAAGATTAAAGAATTGGAAGAAAAGATAAAATCTTTGGGAACCATCCGAATTTATAACAGTTTTTTATATCTTGAGTTTGAAAAAAGTTTTTTTGATCTTGTTGAAAGGGTTTTTGAAAGCTGGCCTGATATAATTAAATATTCTTTTTTCGCAATAGAGAGAAATGGAAAAAAGATAATTTCTCCCAAGTTAAAAGGATTAAAATATCTGCCGCTGGAAGAAATTAATCAAGGACGAACTTATTTTGAGGGATTAGATCCTCTTGCCCAGAAAGATTGTTATCAAATGGGCGAAGAAACCTTGGGCCGCAATTTTGTTGCTTTAAAAATTACTACCCAAAAAAAATATCCAGAAATCCTGATTCTGTTGACGGCAAAACCTTCTTTAGAAGGATTTGGGTGGGAAAATTTTGAGAAGTTTTTGAGTGGCATATATGCAAACTATAAGTTAAAGGAAAATTTTTTTGAGACCCAAAAAAGGCAAATAATTGAATCCTGGGAACTTTTTGATTTGTTAGATGAAAATATGAGTATCCATGGCAAGAAACTTACCTTGATAGATTTGAACCTATCATCAGTCATTTATTTTCTTTTGAAGGATAACAGATTCAATTGGAAGAAATTTCTTACAGATTTCTCTGATTTATTAAGAAAAAAAGCGCCGGGGGACTTTACCATGACTGTAATGGGGCATGCCCACCTCGCATTTTTAATTGATTGGACCAAGGGCAGCGAGTTATTTGATATAATTTTAGAAATAAATAATGAATTTCCTTATTATAATTATTTTGAAAATGGAGAGCCAGTTCTTGGAAATGGGGTCAAGGGAGAATTGAAAATGATTCCTTCTTCTGTAAAAGCATATCTAAAATATCTTTTTGGTGAGGGAGACTCTTATAAGGGAATAAATGCATTTTAGAAGCCGGTTAAATATTAAATTGTCTCTACTTGAGGAAAATTTTAAAAAACTATCCATTTTAGCACCCAACAAAGAGGTGTTATTTATGGTTAAGGCAGATGCTTATGGGCATGGAGTGATTCCCATCGTAAATTTGGCTTTTAATGAACTAGGAGTTAAAGAATTTGGAGTGGCAACCCTGGCAGAAGCTCTAAGGCTAAGGCAGGAGCTGCCCGATTCTCAGTTTGAAGTTTATGTTTTTTCAGATTTGCAATTGTCGATTGTTGAAAATAAAGAGATTTTTAAACAAAATAGAATTATTCCTGTAATTGCTACTTTAAAAGACCTTGATTATTTTTTGAATGAAAAGGATTTTAAGTTTTTTCCTCTTTGTCTGAAAATCAATACAGGAATGAACCGACTTGGAATTCTTGCAAAGGATGTAGAAGATGTAGTTTTGAAAATTAAAAAGGGTGGAAGGAAGTCTATACAACACCTTATGAGCCATTTTTCTTGCGCTTCTTTTCCTATGTCCAATGAAAATAATGGGGCCCAATTAGATTTGTTTTCAAAAATTAAAAAAGTTTTTACCGAAAACTCGATATTAATTGAAAAAACTTCATTGGCCAACTCTGGAGCCATTGAACAAGGTTTTGGTCTGGATGAGAGTCATATTCGGCCAGGCCTTATGTTATATGGGCCTTCAAGTTTAAATAGTGAATTTAGAAAATTATCCAAATGGACTGGAAAAAATCTATCAACCTTAGAAACTTATATAATTTTGACCTTTGAAATAAAAAAAGGAATGCCAATAGGTTATGGCGCAACTCCTTGTCCCAACGATGGAATATTGGCCATAATTGCTTTAGGTTATGGTGATGGTTTTTCTACGAGGTATCAGGGTGCCCATATTACTCATAAAGGACACCAAGGACTAATAGTAGGGAGAGTCAATATGGATATGACCCAGGTTCTATTCCCTATAGATTCAAAAAATGAAATAAAAATAGGTGATAACCTAGTTATATGGGGAAATGATCCTAAGGATATCCTGAACTTCTCCGATGAAACTAAAACGATTCCCTATGAGTTGTTTTGCCAACTCACGGAGAGAGTGCCAAGGGTTTATATTTAAAAGGGACACTATTTATGGAAAAAGATTGGCTAATTAGAACTCACCATAATCAAATTCTAGGACCCGTAAGCAAGGAAAAAATAAGATATTTAATAAATGAAAATACGCTTACCGGGGAAGATGAAATAGCTTGCGGTAATGGCTTCTGGTTTAAAATTAAAGAAAAGGAGATGGTTGAAAAGTATATTTTTGGTGATTTTATTCAAGGATTTGATCCTATTGGGGAAGCAGAAAATGTATTGACGGCACCCGAAAAAGATCCTTCAACCACAAAGTTAGCTATTCTTCCGGTTTTTCTCTTAATTTTGTCCTATCTTTTCCTAAGTCTACCTTCTGCCCAGGCCCAGATATCCCAAGAAGAAACTACTAAAAAAAAAATCTTCAGTGGTTTGGTGCTCTAAATTTAAAGTTTGGGGCTATCTATCCTCAAGTCAACTTGAGAGGATTTTATTTTGATAAAATTAACATTGAATTTCCTAAGGATTGCACTGGATTAGGTAATTTTGATTTTAAGATTTTAGCCATTCTTTCCAAAAGAAGCGGGATTGATTACGGATTAGAGGAATACCTACGGAATTGCCGGCAAAATATCTCAGAAGTTTTCAAAGTTCAGTTATCACAGATAAATAAAAGTTTAGTGCCTTTAAATAAAATCTTCTCAAACCTCCCATCTGGGGTCGATAAGGAAAAGATAAAGGAAATTTATAAAAGTAATGGTTTGAAAAATAACCAAGCGGCACTTTTAGAATTCTTTTTGAAAGTTATAAATGAAAAAAAGAATAATATTAGTAGAAGAATTCTTATTTTGGAAACTATAAAAAATCAACCTGATGGTTTGTTGAAATATTTGTTGGAGCTTTCTGTTGCCCTTGAAATCGACAATCAGGCTTGGTCTAAAAAAATTACAAAAAAAATCATAAATATTGGTCCACGGGAACCACTATTTCCTCCAGCAATTGAGTCCATAGAGTTATATAATAAATTTGTGCCAACATTAAAAACCTTTTTGGAAACGGTTAAATTAAAGCTTAAGGATAAAATGTTAAAAAAAATGTTGGTTAACCAACTTGTAAACTTGGCCCCAACTGAAAACTTGAAAGAGGAGCTACCTTTCTGGTCAGCAGATTGGACACTTTCAGAGATGAGGGCCTTCCTTGGTTCTAAGAATTATGGAAAACCATTTATAGGATTTTGGTATTTGGAATTAATTTCCTCAACTCATGAAGCCGAAGTTTTAAGATTTTTAAAAGAGGTTCTTGATGAGGAGGGATTAAACAAGGATGGAAAATCCTTTTCATGGTTATTTACTCTTTATCCAGTGCCTGCTTTTGAATCCTCAATAATAACAATCTTTAAAAATCTTTGGGACTCCGGTGGCTCATATAATAGGTACCTTGTGTTGGAGCTATTGGAAAATTCTAAAATTAAGCAGCTTATGGCCAAAGATATTCCGGAACTTGCAAAACCTCTTTTTCAGCTGAAGAGGGATCTTTTCTTTAATATGTTAAAAAGGGGAGAAAATCTAAATTTTAGTATTTACCAATTGCTTAAATTGGGAGATAGAAGCGATGAACTTTTATGGTGGGCATCATTTTTTGAAAAATAAATTGGGTTCAGATCAGGTTTATTTATATCCAACCGACACTGTGTGGGGGATGGGTTCTAATATTTTCTCCAACAAAGGATATGAGAAAATATTAGCATTTAAAGGTTCTAGGGCAAATAAGCCATTTTCCATAATGTTTTCAAGCATTGAGCAAATTAAAGAGTATTTTGTAATTCCACAAAATTGGAATATTTCAGAGTTTGAAAAAGTTCTCAAAATGGAGTGTACTTTAGGGTTTCCTAAGAAATGGGCGAAGATAGCAATTCCTAAGTGGTTGACCAATGAGAGCCCTTTTATCGCATTTAGATGTCTCGATAACGCCGAGATAAAATATATAATTGATAAGGAGAAAGCTCCTATCATCACTACCTCTCTAAATCGCTCCAATGAACCTCCGGCAACCTCATTAGATGAGGCCAAGATTTTCGAAACTGCCCATAAAGAACTATGTGAACTTGTGAACCTCTCAAATGCAAAGTTGTCAGGAAACCCTTCAACGATCGTATTTTTCGAAGATGATAAAAATTTTAAAATTTATAGAATGGGGCAAAAAGGTGAGGAAATTGAGCGAAGACTCAGATTACTTTCAACCTGATTTTTATCATTTTTCTCAGGACTCAATTTCTTTGGCCAAAATCGTTTTAAAGGAAATGCCTGTTATCCCAGAAGATTCTTGGTTTATGGATGTGTGCGCCGGTTGCGGCGTAGTTGGACTAGAGATCATGAAATCAATCAATCAAAAAATAAATTTTGATTTTTTGGAGATTCAAAAAGAATTTTACCTCTTCTTCAATAAAAATCTAAATTTTGTTGGTGAAAAGAGAGGTTTTTGTCATTTTCACAATATGGATTTTAGAAAATTTCCTATAGATCGAAAGTATTCAGTAATTGTGAGTAATCCTCCCTATTTTGTCCCAGGCTATGGGAGACTTGGAGAGGACATAAAAAGAAATAAAAGTAGATTTTTTTTGGAGGGATCCTATGTTGAACTTTTTAAATTTTTTAAAAAGGTTCTGCTTCCTGATGGTAAAGCCTTTGTTTTATTTAGAGAAACCGGAAAAAAAGATTCAGAAATCTTCGAAGCTCTTAAAAAAGAGTTTGGTGATTTTTTTGATATCAAAAAGAGGCAATTGGATAAAAAAAACTATTTAATTGTTTTGAGTGTTTTGAATATAAATGGATATTAAAAGATTTTTCAATTCCTCATCATCCATGTCTTGAAAAATATTTTCTGCCTCTCTTTTCAACTTAAGGTATTTTGGTGAATAAGGATGGAGTGATGGTCCATTTTTA